>Ga0065718_1000209_pt1 | contig 73382 bp, 61 predicted proteins | sample GBSCel77sediment_2_FD_59105 | JGI IMG/M metagenome (GOLD analysis project Ga0065718, IMG submission 59105) | Hot spring sediment microbial communities from Great Boiling Spring, Nevada - cellulolytic enrichment CS 77C v3 (version 3) | ecosystem: Environmental > Aquatic > Thermal springs > Hot...
TTGGACCCCAGCATCAAGACCTTCTTCCCGTTGATGATAACCTCGGTATCTTGGGCTGAGGAAATGGTACGAAAATATGGGTAAAGCCCTACCTGCCGGGCCCAAGCAGCACTTTTAAACTGCTTGGCTTTGCGAAAAATAGGCAATCCGTTGTAGACAACATTGTCTTCCTCTGCACCGCTTAAAATTTGCTTCAACCGCGCCAGGTCAAATCCACTTCCTATCCCGGCGCTCCCTTCCAATTGATTTGTCTCGTCAATCGGCATCATACCCGTCGCAAATCAAACCACTTTTCAAATCAAAATCAATCATTCATTTATACCTCTACCCTGCAGATGCATCTCCTACTTATATAAACCGCCTACAACCTTTTCGTAAGCGTCAAGGTGAAATTATGGCCTTCAGTCCGCCCATGTGCCAACAGCTCGTAATTGTACCGCAGCGAAAGCATCACGCCTATTGGTTTCACTTGAACTACCAATTCAGGACCCAAACCCATAACTTGTTCGTGCACATCAACTGCTTGGCTCCCAGAATCGCCAGTGGTTTGCCATTGGAAATATCCAACTCCGCCCAACTCCATTCCAGGTTTAACAACTCGGCTAACACCCCATTCTACCGTCCAAACATGTCCAGGGGTTACATCCAAATCCCGATGTTCATGATTCAACTCGTACCGATTCAACACACTTATGGCCCATGCCTTCTCTTGATCTGGGTAAAAAGTCGTCCCAAGAGTGACCATATGACCCCAAAAGCCTTTCCCCAGGTCGCACACATCGTGGTAGGAACCCATAGGCACCCAAAGTGCATAACCAGCTGCAATATCAAGGCCTTCAAAATGCCAGCCCAATAAAACAAGTCCTAACTGCGTATCCCCCATTGACCATCCCGAACTACGACCCAAACCCGCCGGAGGATGATCTACATCTACGTATCCCATCGGCACTAGCACATCCATCCCATAATTAGCTCCAAATAATTTCCAATCGCTGATCCATATCAGCCGCGGGACAAAAACAACAACATCGGTGCGATTAAACCAGGGGGGACCATCATCAAATTCACTTCCAGTATAAAATACCGTATAAACTCGCGTATAGAGTCCGGGGGATGGCAAAGTAGCACATTTTATCCCTTCCACACCCGCCGGATAATGAGCCTGGCTAAACACATTGGGTATCCAGAAACCCAGTAACGCACAAAGAATGCACTTTCCTAACCATTTGAGCATAATTGAACCTCCCTTAACTTAATAATAACTTGCCGCTTCGTCCCACTAACCGTTTGAGTTATCCACATCCTTCATCTTACCATTTAAGTAGCTCTCGTAGGCACTCAAATCGAAGAAACCATGACCGCTAAAATTAAATAATATGACGCGTTTCCGCCCTTCTTCCCGACATTTAATAGCTTCATCGATGGCAGCCTTGATTGCATGCGCAGTTTCTGGAGCTGGCACAAGCCCTTCCGTGCGCGCAAACATCACTCCTGCTTCAAATACCTCCGTCTGCCTATAAGCAATCCCTTGAACATACCCCAATTTGACAGCATGGCTTACCATCGGTGCCATCCCATGATATCGCAATCCACCAGCATGAATTTTAGGCGGCATAAATGTATGTCCCAAGGTGTGCATCATTAGCAACGGCGTCAGCTCAGCAGTGTCACCGAAATCGTACCGTAGCTCGCCCCGTGTAATGGACGGACACGCCGTTGGCTCAACAGCAAGGATTCGATAAGTCGCTTTCCCAGTAATCATTCGATGAATGAACGGAAACGCCAGCCCAGCAAAATTACTCCCCCCACCTACACAACCAATCACCACATCGGGTTCCTCTCCTGCAAGCTCCATCTGCTTAATCGCTTCCAAACCTATCACTGTCTGATGCAAACAGACATGGTTAAGGACACTTCCCAAAGAATACTTTGCTGTTCCACCACTCTTAACCGCATCCTCAATAGCCTCACTTATGGCTATTCCAAGGCTACCCGGCGAATCTGGGTCTTGCCCCAATACACGGCGTCCAAATTCGGTATTAGTACTTGGGCTCGGATATACCGTNGCCCCCCACGTATGCATCAACATCTTCCTGAACGGTTTTTGCTCGTAACTAACCCGGACCATGTAAATTGTACATTCAAGATCAAACAACTTACACGCAAAAGCCAGTGCGGATCCCCATTGGCCAGCACCAGTTTCTGTGGTAAGTCGTTTAGTGCCGGCAACCTTATTGTAGTACGCCTGTGCAATCGCAGTATTGGGTTTGTGGCTACCTGCTGGGCTCACCCCCTCATACTTGAAATAAATATGAGCCGGTGTCTGAAGAGCCCGCTCTAACCGACGCGCACGATAAATAGGCGTCGGCCGATATAACATGTATACCTGACGGACCGGATCCGGGATCTCTATCCAACGCTCTCGACTCATCTCCTGCTCGATAAGATTTTCTGGGAATACAGCCGTCAACATGTCCGGAGTAACTGGTTGCTTTGTAGCAGGATGCAATGGCGGGGGCACCGGCTCAGGAAAATCCGCCAATAGATTGTACCAGTGCGTAGGTAATTCTTTCACTGACAAAGTATATTGAATCTCTTCCACCATAGATCACTCGTCCAAATCATCGAATTTGTACCACCAGGGTACTAATTGGTCACGCACTTTTTTGGAACAATTAAGGCCTGGGTCACCGGTTCAAACTTGCTAAAGGGAATGGGAGCATAAACTTCAGCCTCAAATTTCGAGCCATGACCCCAGTGAAATTCCCCTCAACCAAACTGGAATCCCAAATTTAACTGGAACCAAGAAAATGTGAAAATCCTAGCGCACCAATACGGTCACCATCCGAACACTCAGTCGTGTTGGCTTAAAAACGCACCCAAAGCTTTTGCTAGTATTGGGACTCCCCATAAAGGTTTGAGCATAACAGGCAGTCAAAATATGAAATCTAATTGCACAAAAGCATTTTCTCCGGAAACGCGCCACTTGATATCTGCGTCCTTAGTACCAACCACAGTGCCCGCTAGTTAAACGTCCCCGGAACCGCTTATGGATATCCAAAATTGGGACTTGTAAACATTATGGGTAACACCTATTTCCCACGGCGTTTGTCTAACACAGCACAAACACACTAGCTAGCTTTACACCTTGTACTCGAAGAAAAGCCTTTAGGAGTTTGACCTGTTGCAATGGACAATCAAACAACCTCGCATAACCTCCTATGAAAGCGGCAGGAGCCTTCTCCTCGTTTCAGGGAAATGAGGCACTCTTATCCACCTAGCGCCATGGCATAACAAGATCATTTCTTATCCAATCCGCCTTCAAAGGGGCTAATAAGTGTACTTGCCAATTAGATTGTTGAATCTAAATCGTCAGCACAGTGCGAATTCGTGCCACAAACAGTCCTTTGCAGTAAAGTCCTCATATTNGTAAATTGTTTCTAAACCCCAAAAGACCTGAGTGCCCAACATCTTTACTCGCTCTATGTCCAGCAGACTTAAAAATTTTCATCCGGTTCAGATTCGAGGCTGGAATCGTCCCCTGAAACGTTTTTATCTGAGGGTGGTTGGTGATCTCGCCATTTTCGATATTCTTCCACTACGGCAAGAAAATCGGCACGGGTTGATATGAGGCTTACACGTTGCCTGAAAAACTTTGCGGGGCCAAAGCCTCGGGAATACAGCACTGCAACCTTCCGGAACATGCGACATGCAACTGCCTCGCCGAAAAACTCTATCATTAAATCCAGATGTTCACACATGAAACGGAGTCGCTCTTCCAAACTAGGTTCTGGTAAAAGCTCGCCCGTTTGAAGGAAGAGGGCAGTTCGCTTGAAAATCCAAGGGTCGTAGAAAGCTCCCCTACCAATACTGACACCTGTACAACCAGTTCTTCTGATCATTTCGAGGGCGCATTGCGGAGTTGTTACGTCGCCATTGCCTATAACAGGGATCGACCGCGCGGCCTGAACAACCTGTCTAATGCCGTCCAAATCAACAGTACCTGAGAAGCCTTGATCGGCTGTGCGACCATGCACAATTACCGCTTTCACTCCCAGATCTTCAAACACCCGGACAAGTGTTGGAGCGGTTATGCATTGCTTGTCCCAACCCAACCGCATTTTCACTATGACCGGGATTTTAACTGCGCTCGTGGTAGCTTGGACGATTTTGGTTGCGCGATTTACGTCAGCAAGGAGTGCCGCCCCAGCTCCAACTCGACACACCTTTCGCACTGGGCAACCCATGTTAATCTCAACAAACTCGTATCCCATGCTTTCCACCATTTGAGCTGCGGGCTTAAAGTACTCCGGGTCCCCTCCAAACAACTGCACGGCCAATGGCCTGTCACCTATGAATCGATCGAGTAGTTTTAAGGCGCGAGGATTTTCTTCTACTAACGATCGAGTGTTAACAAGTTCAGTACTAGCCAGGCCTAACCCACCCAAACGACGCAACAACACGCGGAAAGGCGATGCAGTATAACCTGCCATCGGAGCTAACAACAAATTGCTCGTCAACTCAGTATCTCCGAGTCGGATCGAAGAAAAGCAGGGGGTATGCTCGATAGGCATACAAGAGACAGCTAAGCTATTCTGTGTCCTGGTGCGAATTAGATTGTTCCATTGCCTGAGTAATGATGCTTTCTCGGCGTCGGGAAATAAGCATATACCAGAATGCCGTACCCACCAAGACAAGCCCTACACCCGATAATACCAAACCGATTATAATCAGCGTTCTTGTCAAACTCATCCAGGGCGGTTCAGGCGCAGCAACTAGAAGTGGTTGGCTTGGTAAGTTTGACTCTCCAAGAGTGCTAGAGGACAAAATTATGCGCTTCGTTGAAAAACGCTCTCCATCTGATGCATGGAGCTCATTTGCAAATTTGTTGACGTCTGATTCAGATCCACTTATCTCGGACCATGGTTGTTTGACCTCGTTAGTGAGTGAAATTTTTGGCGCTGCGGTTTCAGGTGTAAACACTTGGGTCGTCATCCCCGTTTGGACGGACAAAGCCTGGACTTCCGGTTTTTCAAGCATCGGGGGCGCAGGTGCAGCTGGCCTCGTAGTCGGGCTTGCAATAATCAACGCCTTTTCCCCGGTCTGGCCTGTGTTGGATAGGATTTGGGGCGCTCCTGTTGTTAAACTAGCCCCAGGATAAACAACTACATTACCGGCAGGCGACTCAGCTTGTATGGGTTCTGCCTTCGGTGTGGGCAGTGGTATCAAGTTATTTTTGCGCGTAGCAACAGTCCTGGCTTGAACAATGTTGGTTTGTGATGTGATCGTTTGCTTTCCTTCAGGCCTCACCGGGTAAGCGGGGAAAACAATCCTCTGCGAAGCGCGTGCAACCGATCCTCCTATAAGTTGGCCGTGGTATGCCCTAAGCACGATTACGATTGGTTCTTTGGCTTTTTCAGCAACGGAAGCTAGGTTAGTAAACGCACCGTTTATCTCCTCATCAAACGGTGTCCCCAAAAATTTTGTCCTCCCATCGGTTAAGATGATGATCGTAATGGTCTTAGAGCGCTTTACGACGAGGTTAATCCCTTCAATGAGCACGTTAAACCGCGTCACACCCGCAAACCGACGTTTTCTTAAAAATTCACACACATCTCGTGCAATAAAGGCTGCGGTATTGGTGGACCATACTCGGAGAGGAAACTCACCGGTGTAAAGTAAGTCGTTAAATGTCCAAACGCCAATTGTATCCCCAACCTGCGCTCTTCCATAGAAACCAGATTCAATTAGGTCGTGAACAAAATTTGTTGTAGCTTTCAAGCGCGACCGCATTTTGGATGAGATATCAAATGCGATCAAAAAGCGCTCGCTTTCTTGCTCCAGTGTTACGGCATTCGTGGCAGTGGACACCGGCTCTGCAAACGCTTTCGTCACCCAAAGGAGCAAAATTACATACAACTGGAATCGTCTACTCATTTGGTAACAATTTTTGGCCAAATTGCTCTTTCTGAGTCAATCGCATCTGATTTATCCGATCTCGCATTTGCCCAACAGCAGTGAGAACCTGCTCGATAAACATCGCACATGAAAAGGTGTAACATCCAAAGCCCCGCACTAGTGACGATTCCGCCACATCATCTGTGACCACCGCAACATCGCCAAATTTGGTGAGGCGCAAAGCCGTTCGCTCAATTAATTGGTCCGCTGTTTGACAAGCCGACGAATAAATGATTTCCACTTCGGGCGTTGACTCTGCGGCAGTTTCCGGAAAAGCGCCGGCACCATCATAAAAAATTGTTACAGGGATACCCGTAACGTCATGGAACAAACGCATCATTTTCAGCAAAGAATCCCTGGCAGCCTCAGAGTGCGGGGGATTGGATCCACACAACTCTGGCCAGGCATGGAGCAAACTGTAGCCATCAACCAATATCCGGACGTAATTCACTGGCTCTTCCTATAACCCTAGGAATAATGAACTAGCACAAGCGAATTCTCAACCTTTTACTTGTTTTTGGAGTGTTGTCTGGTTACAAGGCTCGACTGCCAAAACGGCGGTTAAATTCTACTGCGTCGCTGTATCTGACAGCTGTACCTCCGAAAATGTCTAAGGCCGATCCAATCGTCAGGTCAACTCGGCCCTTGCTTACTCTGGTTACATCGTACAAGTCCTGTATTGATCTGGCACCCCCTGCATAAGTGACTGGGATGGGGCTCCAGTCCGCCAATTTCTCTACCAACTCCAAATCCACGCCAGTTAATTTTCCTTCACGGTCGATAGCATGCACAAGGAATTCATCGCACCAATTCGCGAGCCCCTCTAAGGTAGAGGGACAAATTTCTATCTGGGTAAGTGTCTTCCAGCGATCACATGCCACTAGGTACTGGTCACCGACTTTCTTGCAACTTAGATCCAATACCAAGCGTTCTTTACCTACAATTTGGGCTAATACGCGTAAGCGATCCCAATCTATTTGGCCTCCGTGGAATACCCACGAGGATACAATCACATGTGACGCTCCTGCATCCAACCATGCCTTTGCGTTATTTGAATTAATTCCACCACCCACTTGTAATCCGCCAGGGTATACAGCGAGCGCAGCTCGAGCCGCTTCTTCATTACCAGGACCTAGCATTATCACATGCCCCCCGCGCAAACCATCTCGCTTAAATAATTCGGCGTACCAAGTGGCCGGCTTCTCAGACACAAAGTGGGTTATCAGCCCTTGGGTACCCGATTCCAAGGTGGAACCCACAATCTGTTTAACCCTCCCTTCGTGTAAATCTATACAAGGCCTAAACATCTAATGCAGGAGTGTACCGTTTCTCGGCAACAAATCAAATAATACAGGCCAGTATGTGCTCCGAATGTCTTTTGCACACCCACAATCTCNAGGCTTTTCAATCGCTTTTAGATCGGTCAAAATAAAACCATGGAGAAAGAGTTTCAGGTAGGTTTTATAGGCGCTGGAAAAATGGCCACTGCCCTCGCCCAAGGACTCCTAAAGGCCCAGGTATTAACCACAGAAGAAATGATTGCGTCCGACCCAGATGCTCGCGCGCGTGAGGCTTTTACGAAAGCAGTAGGGGTGCGCGTGGTACCAGACAATGCGGAGGTTATCCAGCGTGCCCAAATAATCATATTAGCCGTAAAACCTAGTCTTGTTGTACCCGTGCTAGAAAGCGCCAAATCTAAATTTTCCCCGGACCAGCTTGTAATATCGATCGCGGCGGGAGTTAAGCTAGCTCAAATTGAATCTGTGCTTGGGGATCGCCAACGCATAATTCGGGTAATGCCTAACACCGCAGTATTTGTCGGGGCCGGTGTATCTGCGTATTCCCCGAATACAGCCGCTTTGCTCCAAGACATTGCACTGGTAGAAAAATACTTTTCGGCGGTGGGAATGGTAATCCGAGTCCCTGAACCCCTTATGGATGTTGTCACGGGACTTAGCGGGAGCGGCCCAGCCTATGTTTGCACGTTTATCGAAGCCCTCGCCGATGGAGCGGTGGCAATGGGTATGGCAAAAGATGTCGCATTGAAACTTGCAGCACATACTGTCCTCGGCTCCGCAAAGTGGGTGATCGAGTCGGGTGCTCATCCCGCCGTGTTACGTGATACAGTAACTAGCCCCGGCGGAACTACCATTGCAGGAATACGGGCACTTGAAGAAGGCGCATTTCGTGGCACTGTGATTAATGCTGTCATGGCAGCTACTCAGCGAGCCAAGGAACTCAGCGGGGCTTAATGCCATACGCCCATATACGAAACTAATTTAAAAGGTTAGGGTAACCAACAAATAGTACTTATGAATGTGCAAGTTGCAGTACTCTGCGATGCAGCCACGGATGATAACGGCAAACTCAATCTTCTGGGCGCGTTTGACACTTTGATCACTCCTGTTTTACCCGCCATCCATCCACAGTGTTCAATTGCCCTACGAATCACGTTCAGCCCAGAGGACGAAGGCCAACATAAACTGCACATTAATTTCGTTGACGCGGATGGACGATCCATCATGCCTAATTTTCCTCATCTGCCAATTAACATCATGCTGCCTCCAGACATCCATTTTATCACTCGCAACTTCATCATCAACATCCAGCAGATGAAGTTTGATCAGCCTGGTTTGTACTCAGTAGATGTTTTCATAGACGACAAGCAGATTGCCAGTATACCCCTGATGGTGCGGTATATGCCACCCCAAGCCCCCCCAACGCCCTGGCCTCCTGGCTCAGAACTGGCCTAGACATACACGCACAAGAGGTGCATTTTTTAACCGGATCTTTAACCAAAAATCGATGGCGCACCTGCGGCCTTAACAAATAATCTGCCATCGCAAGCACCCGTGAACATTTTAGAACCCAATTCACCTCCTCAAACATCATTGCCCGAACTGGCAGCTCCCGTTCGGGATTGGGAGGCTTTGCGTGCCGCTGTGGAAAACGGCGCACATGCGGTTTACTTTGGGCTACAACAATTCAATGCTCGAATGCGAGCTCGAAATTTCACCGTGGAAGAACTGCCCAAGCTCATGCGATACTTGCATTCGACGCGGGGTGCGAGGTTATGCATGCATCAACACGCTCATATTCACAGACGAACTTTTAGAAGCAGAACATCTTGTACGGGCCTGTATCAATTGCGGTGTTGACGGTATAGTAGTCCAAGACATTGGTTTGGCCATCCTGATTCGGAAGATCTCTCCTGACGTTCCTATTCATGCCAGCACTCAAATGACTATCACCCATTCGGATGGCATCAAGTTCGCATCCGAACTGGGTTGCAATTTGGTTGTGTTGGCAAGGGAATGCTCCATCGCACATATCCAGGAAATACCAAAAAACTCTCAAAACCGAAGGGATCTCAATGCCGCTGCAGGTATTTGTTCATGGCGCACTTTGTGTATCATTTTCTGGACAGTGCCTTACGAGCGCATCATTTGGCGGTCGGTCAGCTAATCGCGGTGAATGTGCGCAAGCGTGCCGTTTACCATACCAGTTGGTAGTCGATGGCAAAGTTTGGGATTGTGATGGTGCTAGATTTCTCTTAAGCACCCGCGATCTAAACACAGTGTTGCTCTTGCCTGAACTAATTGCCGCCGGCGCAGCCTCACTGAAAATCGAAGGCCGCATGAAACACGCAGGCTATGTAGCGATCGTTACAGATGTATACCGAAAGGCACTCGATCGGTTGTCAACCAATCCAAACCTCACTGGAGAAACGCTCTTCACAGATAGTGAGTGGCGCGACCTAAATTATAAACTCGAAATGGGATTTTCCCGTGGATTTTGCCCAGGTTGGCTCCTGGGACCAAATTACGAAAGCCTAGTCCACGGCCTATTTCCAGGGAAACGCGGCCCCCTAATCGGAAAAATCGTTGCTGTAACAAAACGTAGCCTAATCATAGATCAATTGACGCCATACCCAATCGCTGCTGGTGACGGGATCGTTGTTTCAAACCTCAACTCTGAGGGGCCAGAACCAGGAGGTCGCGTCCACACTGTTATTAAGAGAGACGGTACTTTAGAACTCACTTTCCCCCAAGACAGCATTATCCTTAAAAAGTACGCGCCTAGGAATGCTCGTCTACAAAACAAGCGATCCGCAATTAGACCGCGAAATACGTCGCACCTACACATCCGAAAAACCAGTCCGCCGTTCCCCTTTAGACATTTATGTAAGTGGCCAGGCTGCCCAGCCCCTCAAAGTTATTGCGCGCGACCACCTCGGATATAAAGTGGAAGTGACCTCCAAAATTCCACTTCAAGTTGCTCACAAACACCCATTGACAGAGTCTTTTCTGGCCGAACACTTGGGCCGACTTGGCGACACCCCGTTCTATCTTCGCAACCTCACTAGCTCATTAAATGACAAGCTTATTCTACCCGTAAGTGAACTAAACCGAATGCGCCGGGAAATGGTCGAGGCCTTGATTGAAAAACGCGTAACAGCAACAAATTGGACAATCAGTGAACCTGAACCAATTGCTCCAAAGGAACTGGAACGCCTCAGGACAAAAACAAACGGCTCAACCCAAGAAAACGAAACCCAGGTACAACTTTGGGTAATGGTGCGTAGCCTTGTACAGCTTGAAGCTGCATTAGAAACAAACGCACGGTTTGTATATCTTGACCTCCCCACAATAAATGAAGTTTCAGAAGCCCTCCGTATGTTTAGATCAGTTTCACCCATAGCTACCACTCCAAACCAATTGGCCGCTTGCTTTGTTGCCCCACCCCGAATTACTCTGCCAGGAGAAGAAAAGTTTATCGATTCATTGCTCGAACTTAACCCGGATGGTGTCTTAGTAAGAAACGCTGCTCAGTTATATCGAGTCAAAAACTCAAGGTTTGTTATCGACGCTACCTTTAATGTGGCAAACCCCATTGCCTTTAACTGGTTGTTGGAAAGGTTTCATCCCGAACGCATCACCCCTGGCTACGACCTCACTCACAAACAAGTACTCGATTTAACCCCATTTGTGCCGGCTGACCGCATCGAACTAATCATACATCAGCACATTCCCATGTTTCACATGCAGTATTGCCTATTTGCCAGATGGACTGCCCGTGCTCCCAACCGGCTATCCTGCGGCGCTAAATGTAAAATACATTCCCTCGCCATCCGGGACAGAAAAGGGGTTACCCACCCGGTGCTACCTGATCCATTCTGCAGAAACACTGTGTTCAACGGCCAACCCCAATCCGCCGCCGAGTATTACCTAGATTTCCTTTCCACTGGCATCACAAAGTTCAGAGTGGAATTTGTAAATGAATCACCAGAAGAGATAAAGCGTACCCTGAATTTGTACCAAAGGTTGCTTGCCAAGGAAATTGATGGGGCCACGGTATGTTCAAGTCTAAAAGCGAGATCTCGGCTAGGGGTACTCTCAACCGCCGAAGATACACCAATTACCTAATCCAAATAATTTTACCCCCGAGCGTGTTTGCTTGTTGGTCAAATTGCGCAGGCCTGGCCACAACTATTCGCTTAACAAATGTATTCCCGGGTACGGTTTACCCACCTACCCTCTTCCCCTTGTCTAGCCTGCGATCCCAGGACGCGCAATTTGGAATTCCAGATTGGAGGTTACGCATCGATTTTGTCTAAACCTACCGCCGGAAATGCCGTTGACTATCTTCCCTTGATTCGATAAGAGGAAACCTAACAACACGCGTTACCTAAATGGGGTTTATCGACTGGGTCTTAAATATTATTGGGCTTTTACTGTGGCTCAGTTTCTGGGCTAGCAGGTTTGACCCATTGTCCAAACCAGCAGCAGGGACATTAGCAGGCACTCTAAAACCAGCCGAGCCAAGGAAAACCACCCATGCAAATGCCTTAATTTGGCTAACTCTGCTCCTGGTAGCACGCGCAGTGTTTTATGACCTTATAGGCAGGTCGCTGGAAATCCCATTCCAGCTCGATCCAGGCACTGTTACAATGATCTTTAGACCCTTAGCCACACCTAGCTTCAACAGTTTCCTTCACATGCTCAGCTATTCCATCGCAAGCTTTATCCTAACTTTTACATGGGCCCACTTATGGCTGGTGTTCCTCGCCGCCATCAACCACAGGGAAGGTGACCATTTAATTTATTTGAGGCTATTACGATTTTACCTTGGGCGACTAGCCCGATTACACCCCGCGATCCAACTTTTTTTGGGTTTAATCTTGGTGGGTCTTGCTTGGGCATTAATTAGGCTACTCATGATCTGGCAAGGGACATTACCCCCCAGTAAATCTACTCTGAACGTCCTCGCCCAGATCGGTCTAATAATGGTAAGCAGCCTAATTTCCTTGCGATATTTGATTGCAATTTTGCTTGGGCTACATTTCCTCTCTCAATTCGCATACTTTGGCCAGCCGCCCTGGTTACTTTTTGCAATAACCTCCGCAAAAAACCTATTAGCACCATTTGCAAATCTGCCCTTACGAATCGGTCAAGTTGATTTCATGCCAATTCTGATAATCGCCGCCACTTTCGGAATCGCCCAATTGATCCGCCACTATATGCCGATTCTCCTAACATTTTAGGGTACACGCACAAACGTACATCCCATAACAACAGTCATTTCAGCCAATTAGTCAGGGAAAAAATCGCCTGTTTCAAGCTCAAGACAACACAAGCAAGCCTCTCATAATCAAGTTTATCTGGGGTGTCTTGCTCACTGTGGTAATACGGATACCTAAAGGGTGCCGTATCAGTGATCATCACCGCTGGATACCCGTGCTGCCAAAATGACCAGTGATCCGACCAAGAAATCCCCGGTATAGCCGCAGGGAAGGCCCCACCTTCAACCGGGATTAATCCAACATCCCTGAATACTTTCACTATCTCACGAACTAACCACCCATATTTCGTACATCCAACTACGCCAATAAAATCTCCTCGCCCCGGATAAAACAGTCCCATAGGTGGTGGATAATATTGGCTACACGGTGCGTCAGTGAAATACCCGATGGTTTCAACTGAAATCATAGCTAACTATTTTTTCATTTTGCGCCCGACACCATCGGGCATACACGTAGCTTCCCATATGCTCAGTATGGAAATACGGCGGTTCCTCGTTAGCAAAAGCCACAAACCGCAAAGTACGATTGGGCTTATGCGATTTAAATTGACGAGCCAGCTCTAGCATAGCCGCTACCCCACTGGCGTTATCGTTCGCCCCTGGACTTCCCAACACCGTATCATAATGTGCACCTACTACCACAATCTCATCCCCCTGCCTCGCGCCTTTGATCTCTACAAAAAGATTAACAAACTCCACCCCATCAACCTGATACGTTTGGCGCCCGACTGCATAACCAAAAGACATGAGGGTGGAAGAAATATATCTTTCTGCCCTTGACAAGCTCCCCGGCAAGTATAAGTTTCGCTGACCTATTTGACCTGCCAAAGTGTACACATGACTCGTAAGAGCTCTAATCAACTCATCAGAGGGACGTTCTCTCTCTTTGCCATCGATCAAATCCTTGTCTCCTCCCATTTCGCTTATGAATTGCCAGCAAAGATAAAAATGGCAAGCCCGAATTACTACTCAGTCTATAGTTTGCCTCTGTGTTTGTACGCCCTCATGGGTACACCAGGCTGAATCTCTCAACACCCATAACCTCCCCTGCTAAATAAGACTAGGCCACTAGCCTTTGTTGTTTTCCACATGGTTAGGGGATCTGCTAGGAATCCACGGTAGCAGTCTTGACCTATCAAGGCCTCTTAAAGTACGGTTGAACGTAGCATATGAGCATACTTATTCCAATGGTAATTGAACAGACGGGCCGAGGCGAACGAGGGTATGACATCTACTCGCGCCTGCTGGTCGACCGCATTGTGTTTTTAGGGACCCCCATCGACGACAACGTGGCTAATCTTATAATCGCGCAATTGCTATTCCTTGAAATGAACGATAATAAGAAACCCATCCATCTCTACATTAACTGCCCTGGCGGCAGTGTAACAGCAGGCCTTGCCATCTACGACACAATGCAATACCTAACCTGCGAAGTGCATACTTACTGCCTCGGCCAAGCTGCAAGCATGGGAGCTGTTTTACTCACAGCAGGTACGAAAGGTAAACGTTTTGCTTTGCCCAACGCCCGAATTATGATCCATCAACCGTGGGGGGGTGTCCAGGGAGCAGCTACAGATATAAGCATCCAGGCCAAAGAAATCTTACGCCTAAAAGATAAACTCAACGAAATTCTCGCCAAACATACAGGTAAAAGCGTTGAGGAAATTGCGAGGGACACCGACCGGGACTTCTACATGTCTGCCGAGGAAGCTAAAAATTACGGACTAATCGATGCGGTCGTGCAATCCAGGAAACAGGTTCAGGCTGAACAAACCACTCAGCCCATTCAATAATAGCATCTGCTAAACTTGACCGTACTGTAGCTCATACAGTCGGCGGTACACACCGTTACGACGCAAAAGCTCTTCGTGTGTGCCAGATTCAACCACACGGCCTTGATCGATCACAATAATTTGATCTGCGTTTTGGATGGTGGAAAGTCTATGAGCGATGCAAATTGTAGTTCGACCCTTCATTAGCTCGGCCAGCGCTTCCTGAACTACCCGCTCCGACTCAGAATCCAATGCACTAGTTGCCTCATCAAGAACCAGAATCGGCGCATCTTTCAAAATCGCCCTGGCTATGGCGATTCTTTGACGCTGCCCACCCGAGAGCATCACACCCTTATCCCCTATTACGGTGTCATACCCTTTCTCACACGCCATAATGAATTCATGGGCATGGGCCAACTCAGCTGCGCGCACGATCTCATCCTCGTTAGCATTAGGTTTACCCACCTCGATATTCCGACGAATTGTGTCATTGAATAGGATTGTATCCTGGGTAACAACAGCAATTTGCTGGCGCAGGTCCCGAATTGAAACTTCCCGGATATCTACACCTCCTATACGTATGGATCCTTGCTGCGGATCATAGAATCGTAGGAGCAAATTTACTATTGTGGTCTTGCCCGAGCCACTTGCACCCACAATCGCTGTAACCTTACCTGCTTTGGCTGTGAACGTCACACCACGCAACACCGGTTTGTCATCGTAAGCAAACTCCACCGAGTCAAATTCAATGTCCGCTCCAGCACCGTGTAGTGCCTTTGGATTAAGTGGTTCAGGAACCGAATCCTGGAGCGCTAATAGTTGGAATATCCGTTCTGTGGCCGCCCGGCCCTGCTGCAGTTGTCCGTATAATCGCGCTAGGTTCTTCATAGGCCGGTACATTGCATATATCCCCAATACCACGGCGAGGAAATCGCCTGAATCAGGGCGTTTCCCAGGACCAAACGCCAAATACAATAATAACAATGCTAATCCCAAAGCCCCAAAAAACTCCAAAAGCGGCCCCGGTAATTCCGTAGATCGGATTATCCGCATAAACTGCGAAACAAACCGGACTGCTGCACCCCGAAACCGTTCAATTACAGTCCTCTCTAGATTGTAAGCCTTGATTATCCGGTCACCTGTAAAAGCCTCTGTCATCATGTGGGTCATTTCCGCTGCCTGGGCTTGGAGTTCACGGCTTGATTTCCTAACTTTACGGCCAAAAATCACCACCGGAATCATGCACAGTGGCATAACAAGCATCGTTGCAATCGTTATCCTCGGATGCTGCCAAAATAAATAAGCCAACAAACTGATGATCGTAATCGGATCCCGCACTATCACAGCCACAGCTTGACTAAAAATCATTTGTATCACCTGGGTATCGTTACTGACTCGCGAGATTAACTCCCCTGCCTTTGAACGACTAAAGAAACCCGCGCTCAAATTAACCAGATGCGCAAACAGGTTCACACGCAAGTCTGTTACCACTCGAATAGCAACCCAGTTCAATAAATACGCGTTCAAATACGCAAAAAGCCCGCGTAAAAAAATCACGGCCGGAATAGTAAACACCAGAGCGACTGCCGCCCATGCATGTTCCCGAACTCCATTCGATATCGCCGTCTGGGCGTTCACCAACCAAGTACGGATCCATTCAGGGGCACGCTGCAGTTGCATTGCTAACGGTACCGCTTCTGCAGAGGGAAAAACAATGCTATACACAAAGGTAACTGTGGCTATCATCAACGGTTCAATCAGCCCGCCAATCACCCCGCATAATACCCCTAGAAAAAGCCTATACCGATACTTCCATGCCAACCTAAAAATTTTTGTTACAAACTCAGCCATCTGCTCTTACATCGTATGAGGTAGTCTAGGCACTTCTCCATGATAGACAACTGCAGATTTTGGAAAACCAGGTTGGACTACTGCCATCCTCATCCCGGGAAATAAGCGGGACAGGCATTGGTTCTGGTAAACTAACCCACCGCCAATTTTCTTTCAAAAATTTCGTAAACCATTCTTCAGGCGGAGTTACAAACTCGAACTTTCTGCCACGCCACGTGAATTCCATACGCCAGGCATGTAAAGCCTGCCACGGTAAACGCAAGCGCTTCAATTGATCAATTGTCATATATCCGTAAACAAACGCTAAGTATGCTCCCTCAACGATCCCATAAAGCTTATCTCCCACAATAGGATGCCCCAAGTGTGTCAAATGAATGCGTATTTGGTGTTTCCGACCTGTGCGAGGACAANCNTTTAAAAAGCGAAAATAACTCCCCTTGATTAATGAAACGTTCCAATACAAACCCCTCTGTCACTGCAGGATCCCCGTCGGGCCGAATACAATCCCGTACCGCGACCTCACTCCTCCGATCAGGGCCAATGGGTGCATCCACTAAAAAATAGTCGTGCCTAGGCCAACCTTCCACAATCGCCAAATACGTCCGACGAATCTCTCGAGCCATAACCAACTTCCCCAACTCAGAAGCCGCTTGCCGGTTCTTTGAAATAAGAACTAACCCACTCGTTTCACGATCAAGCCTGTTTACCAAATGGGGTGTACCACCCTCTCCCACGTATAAACGTGCCCTCCCTATCAAACTCGAAAGATCACCATGTTTACTCGGGTGACATGGCAATCCCGCCGGTTTGTGCACCACCAATAAATCCTCGTCCTCAAAAACTACATCTAGCAAGCTAGTGCCCATACATCAGACTAAAAAATATCTCTCTTAAAACCTTCAGCAACGCCATTAAGCATAACGTTTGTAGACCACCTCCTCTTTGAAACCCATCATGAATAACAAGCCTCCGGTAAAGAAAATCTTTCACCATCCAATAAACTCACGCTGAGCTCTCACCCCCCACACGTCAAGTGAACAAGCGCATTACTCCAATAGCACGCCGCCAAATGATCAAACAGAAAGCCTGTTACCCAAAAATACTTCCCCATCGAGCCTATAGTCTTGGGATCCCCCGAAGGTGCCACCTAATACTCACACCCACACCACCTAAAAGATTGGTGAGCGCAAACAAACTTATTCTGCAGCCCCACCAATTTAACCTGTCGTTCTCACAGAGGTTAGCTTTTCTTTTTAGAGATGGAACCCGTTTTGTTTTAGCTCTCGTCAGGAGCAATTGTCGCCCATTTAACCCTCACTACAGCACGTACTTGAGGCGTTAAAGGTGGCAATTTGCTTGGATCTGTGAAATTTAAGTCAAAACTCCATCTACGCGTAGGTGGGTTATACACATCACCCGTTCTAGGCCACTTGTTTGTCGCGTACTGGCTCGGGTACATCACTACCATGGATCCGTTATAAGTGAACACTTTACCACTCCAATTTTCGAGAAACCTTGGCAAGTTTTCCAACCCACCACTGTAATCACTTCCGACTGTTTCGACGATGCCTGCCATGATCGCAGCATTGACGGTTGTGTCTGAGGCTACACGACTTGAACAGGAGGAGGAGGAACTCCTACTGTCATCCCAACTACCTGACAGAATCGTAATTGCATCCGATATTAGCGCGGCGGGTTTAGTATTCGCCGTGTTTGTGCTGCCAACTGAGGCGCCGTAAGCATTATAATTTCCCTTTACATAAAGCGGGTTTGGTGTGACAACCGTCAGTCCTGAAGGTGGCAGCACCGATCCATTTACCAGCCGGACCGCCGGAAGTTGCACATCTGTCCGCGGCCGTTTGTCTATTACATAAAGTGAATTTATGTACCTACCCTGAGCTGCCCGCACTGAATTTGCAATGGGATTATTATTTGTAGCCCAGTTGTTGAACTTGCCGACGTCAATTTCCGTCAAGACAACCGTCTTTTTCTCGCGCTGATCATAGAAAGTCTTGTTGGTGGAAATCCAGTTTGAGGCTTGCTGCCAGGGAATTGTAGCTGCACTACCGGGAGAAAGCTTACCTCCTTTTATGACCACATCATTTGTGTATACTTCAACAACCACATCACAAATGTTATAGAATCGTTGCTGTGCTATTAAGCTATTTAGATTCTCACTTCCTTGGGGTGGTTCTACAACCTCCCTTACCGCCTCAGGCGTGTTGTCCGTACCTATTGGCAAATTAAGTGAAGACACATTTAACTGGTAACCAGGCGAGGGTCTACCACTAAAAACGGGCGCTTTCATCGGAGTTCCCCATTTACGAGTGTTATATAGCCTGCCAACCATCGTTACTAAATCATAAAATGTCAATGTGGCCTGCGGCTCTGAACCCGCGTAAATATCCCGATTGCAATGCACAGGGCCCCGCATATCCATATTTGCACCCGGGAAGACCTCAAGATCCAGATTGTAAAAAACCGCGAATTGGAATATTGGAACTAAAGCCAATTGAACATCCTGGTACACTGCCGCTTCTGTGTCGTTCAAAACATCGTACGCGTTTGCCCGAATCCTAAATATGGAAGAATATCCTTTCAACATCCTGTACTGGGATTGAAGAACTACCCCTTGCGTCCATGGCTGGACTTGGGTTACCAAGATTTCGTCCTCAGCCCCACGACCGTTTTTGAACTTGTACCGGCCCCACTGACGGATGTTCGTCTGGCTTCGGAATACGCTTTTTATACTCATTCATACGACCCGCTACAGTGCCAGCTCCCTCTTTGGCGAAATCGGTAATCAACGTTGATAACGCTTTCTCAGTGGCCGCCTCAGCAGCCAATACCGCATTCTGATACGCAATGTTTCTATTGATCACCATTGCGTTATGGGACGTCCATTTTAAAGTCCCCGAGAGTACAATCGTACCTGCCACACCCAAAGCCATTACTACCAATAACGCAGTAGCCTTTTTGTTGATGCCCCTATTAACTTTTATCCCTTGCATGGCTCCTCCTTTTATTCTATCGGTCTACGCCCTATTCTAGTCCTGACTTGGTAAAAATCATATAAACCACCTTCTCTGAAAACGGCAGAGGGGAAAACCAACTTATAAAACTGCAACGTCACACCTATAACCCGCCGATCACTGGCGTTGGTTAAAACAGTACCTCTGAAATCTTCGACCCGAAAAACTATGTGATTGGTAATTCCTTCAACGTGAACAATAGGCTGGACCCGATTATGGGCAACACTCTTGAGGCATCCAGCATTTGTCTCCAAATAGTACCGAATCCAAATATTCGTATTTGTTTTCACAGGGTAAATCATGATAGCATTGCCTTGGAAAAGTTGACCAGGGGTGGGTTCAACAAACGAAGTGGCCGTTCCATACCCAACCCTAACGTCCGCCGCTTCCCTGATCTGTTTAAATAGTAACGACAAAATCTCACGCGCCTGGTCACTAGCCCCCAACTTCACGGCCGTAATTCGATTCATTTTAATAGAAAACACATGCAAAGTTATAAACCCCGCCATAACCAGAGAAAAAATTCCGGCAGTGACCATCACCTCCGGCAACGTCATTGCCGCTACACGTGATTTTAGTCCCTTTGTCCATCCAACAATGCCCATCCTCATTGGTCCGGTCCTCGATAAACCGTGGCTGTGTTTGTGTATAATCTCCCCCTAAAACTCCAAACTGTCTCAGATACTATAAGCTTCAAAGGTGGGTTTGTGGAAAGAAGGTTAATCCGGACATAATTAGTCCCATAATAACAATTTGTTTTACTCAAAGGCACATCCATCAATTCAACCACCGGAGGGAAATTGGTACTAGACAACTCATCCACCGGGGGATTTCCCCAAGGATCCCATTTGGCTCCACGTGATTGCTCGATCCTCTGCCACGCTATTGATTGGGCCGCATACGAAAGTGCGGACCACTCAGCCCTATAAGCACTCTGGATATATGCCACTAATATCCCACCAAATAAAAGTCCGCCTATCCCTATGGCTACTACCACTTCAGTCAACGTTAGCCCCTTCGTTCCCCAGCCATTTTGCCGCAAAGATTTGGTTTTACTCTTTCTGATTTTCCAGACCAACTCCATTTCTCTACTTCACCTTATCTCCTTATCCCAGACCATATTTTCTCCCAATGCGCGGCTCCGTCAACCCGAAAAGCCCCTTACAATGAGTCACTTATTATACGGAAGGGATTAGCCCTTTATGTGACCTTACTTCAGTATAAATACGGAAGCATATGTACGCAGGTAGCTATCAGCAAATATGGTTTATGCGTACTACTTTATCCCGGGTTTTCCTACGAGGAATGTCTTTTTAATTTACTTAATAGCCGTAGTTGCTACCTACCTTATCACCACTTTATCCTGTGAAAAGTAATGCCGAGTGCGATACTGGAGGGATTTTAGAACCCTGCCTATTCCTTTGGCTGTTTTGATTAATCCGGCGTGTATGTGCCAAATTCTCCCACAGCTATGACACCCGACTGTTTTTGGCTTGTCCCCTGCCCGAATAATGTCGAAAGTTTTTTGGCTATCATCTTCAGCTCTGGCAAGNAATTATAAACTTTGGACTTCTATGTTTGANGGTAATGCAGGCAACCAAACTTTTGGAACCGAACATGAATCGCCAGAGATTTTAGCGCGGCGATGTATTCGCTGGGATCGTGCCCGGGCCGTTGTGGAAGAAAGATCTTTGCTGGATGATCTGCAAGGGTTTTCGGATTGGGGCATACAGATATTTAAATGCCAGACCACTTATTTACGGTATTGAATCCCTGGTGAAATACGGAACACCTCGCGAACTGGCAGTTATGATGGCACAAGGGGAACTGGACGCAGCCCTTTTAAGCATTGTGGATGTAATTAAGGCCGACAGATACGATGTCTTAGATGGTGTTGGGATAGCTTCCCTTGGCGAAGTGAAAAGCGTAGTGTTATTCCATAGCGAACCGATCGAGCAGGTAAAAGTCATTTACATTGATCCTGCTTCCTCAGGGAGTTTCTACCTGTTACGAGTGATTTTGAAGGAATGGGGATTAACCCCGGAAATAAAAACACTCTCTGAATGGCCTCCGAAACTTAAGCCTCAAAATCTTTTATTAATTGGGGATCGCGCGTTGGACATGCAATTCCAAGAACATGATTACCACATTTTAGATGTAGGGGCTGCGTGGTATGAAATGACTGGCTTACCATTTGTACACGCGGTCTGGGCGATTCGGCGCGACATTAATTCAGAGCGTCTGAGGCAAGGGCTCCGGAAGGCTTGGAAGCTTGGCCTGGCCAATTTAGACGAGATAATCCGATCAGAGAAGCGGTATACGTACGAATTTAGACAAGATTATCTCGGTTGGCATCTTCACTTTCACGTTGGCTCGGAAGAAAAACGCGGCATTTCTACCTTTGCCAAACTCCTTGAAATCCACGGGATGGGACCAGTATTTGACCCGAAATTTGTGTAGATCGGCATGCTCAAAAAGTGCAACTTTTCAGAGTCAGCGTTGTTTTAAAGATACGCAGTGATTAATTGCAATGATAGACGCTCGCTCATTACTAGCAACAGCAGTTGGCGTCAGTCCGGAGACTATCTCGGATTGGTATCGGGCGTGGCAGGCCGCTGTGGCCAACGGCTCCCAAGAGGGAATGATCCAGTTTTTTGCACGCGAGGCGATGCTTTCGGAAGAACAACTTTTGCAACGCCTCGCCAACCATATAGGCTGGAAATACATCGACCTCTCAAAAACTGCCATTCCTCCCGAAGTCCGGTCAAAACTCCCCACAAAAATCGCTTTCCAATACACAGTCATACCCGTCTCTTATAACAAAGACGTGCTTGAGGTTGCCGTGGGGAATCCATTTGACACCGCAATGTCAAGCGCTGTCACTTTTTGCCGCACGATGTCCGGTGGAATTCTGTTTAGCCCCTCGTGACGAGATAGAAAAAGCTTTAAAACGATATTACGGGGTCGGTGCCGAAACTATTGAAGAACTCGAAAAAGAAGATGAACCCATTGAACTCACAGTCACAGAAGATAAAGAAATCACGGCGGGCGACCAGGAAGCCAGCGTGATCAAGTTCGTCAACCAGATTATCTGGGAAGCGTACAAAGACCGTGCAACTGACATCCACATCGAACCCATGGAAGACGAGCTTCGTATTCGGTACAGGATCGACGGTATCCTCCACCAAACCCCGGTGCCGCCACAACTCAAACGATTTCAATCAGCACTCATCTCACGAATTAAGGTCATGAGTGGAATGAATATCGCCGAGAAACGCCTTCCCCAGGACGGACGCATAAACGTCCGCATCAAAGGAGAGGAACTTGACATCCGTGTCTCTACAGTGCCGACTGTCTATGGCGAGAGCGTATCACTCCGACTGCTTACACGTGGAAAAATCTTTTTGACTTTAGACAAGCTAGGATTCTCCCCAGAGGATGAAGCAATTATTCGGGAACTAATTGTAAAACCACACGGCATAATACTCATCACAGGCCCCACAGGCTCTGGGAAATCCACCTCCCTATACGCAATGCTTGCCACCATCAATTCCGTCCACAAACGAATAATTACTGTTGAAGATCCAGTCGAATATGAGTTAAAAGGAATCAACCAAATTGCAGTCAAACCGGAAATTGGGCTGACCTTTGCCACTGCGCTACGTCACATCCTCCGACAAGATCCAAACGTAATCATGATAGGTGAAATCCGGGACCTAGAAACTGCCGAGATTGCTATTAGAGCAGCGCTCACGGGTCACCTCGTATTTTCAACCTTGCACACAAATGATGCACCTAGCGCCTTCACAAGGCTGATCGATATGGGTATAGAGCCGTTTTTGGTGGCCTCCTCAGTTGAAGCAGTAATTGCCCAACGATTAGTCCGCACAATATGCCCGAAATGCAAAACCCGACAGGAAGTCGACCCCGACTACCTACGGCGAATCGGTTTTCCAGAAGAGGATATCCTTACTACCACTTTCTATTATGGCGCAGGATGTGAAGACTGCCGGCAACTAGGTTATCAAGGCCGCATCGCCATTTACGAGTTGCTCGTGATGAAGGAACCACTCAGGCCACTCATCCTAAACCGCGCACCAGCTACCACTATCGCAGCTAAGGCTATAGAACTCGGGATGCGCACACTACGTGACGATGGATGGAAAAAGGTCAAAGCCGGCATTACAACTATTGAAGAGGTCCTCCGCGTAACTCAAATAGAGGAACATCTGGATGCCGTTCTAAGCCAGCACAAACACGCCACCGGGATTAAATAAGAGAGATTAAATCGCCATGAGCCGCTGGAAATCATGCAACATTCTAAACGGCCACCCCACACAGGTTACACCTTGTGGCATTTTGAAGTGACCCATGGAGAACCCAAGCTTGTCACTTACCTTCAAATCGAACAGCAAACCCCACTACCTACCTCTCTAGTTTCTAAAAACTGGCGTTCGCTACTTTCTCCCCGCCTCAACATCGCTTGGCTACCATCCGATTCGATTTACCTCCGCATATTACAGCTACCTCAAGTCTCAAACGAGGAATTACATTCCATGGTCGAACTGCAAATCGAGAAGCTTTCCCCAATTCCGCCTTCGCAAGCTTTATGGGCATTTTACCCCCTGAGTTTAAAGCCATCAGCTGACTCTGAAAAAATACAACCTGTAGTGGTGCTTATCGCGGAACGNGAAGCCATAGAAACCCAAATAATTACGCTTGAAGAAAAAGGCTATCTTGCTGATTCACTCGAAGTACCTGTTATCGATCTAATCGAACTTACAAAACCAGAAGGGAATGTAGTTTGCATATACCCAGAGGCAACTCTGTTTGCGGGAGCAGTCGTCTTGGCATGGTGGTCCGATAGCACACTCAAGCACATCAATACAATACAGTTACCGTCGACCGAAAATCGTGTTACTGTGTTTAAACACCTATTTCTACAAACGTTAACGGCAGGAACGTTGGAGGGGATATTCAAGACACCGGAAAAAATAAAGCTTGTAGTTCCCAAAGAGCAGACAGATCAATGGCTTGCTCTGATTAAAGAGGCTGCACCATTACCTATAGAAACAGTGGAAGCCCCGTCCTCTGAACAGCTTGCGCTTGCCACAGCCAAACGCGTAATCAGAACCAGCGCACCTTCCACTCTAATGCCAAAGGAATTCGCAATCCGATACCGTCAACAGCTAATCGATTCCTTATGGATGCGGAGCTTGGGCGCACTAGTAAGCGCATACGCTGTCTTTGTCCTAATCTACGGAGCGGCCCTTCAGGTTCTCCGGTGGCAAACTGATAAAGTACAGTCAGAACTACGAGCCCTTAACCAAGCTTACACAAATGCCCTTAGGCTAGAAGCTAGATTAAACGTGCTTCGCGAACGTGAACAACTAAAGTTCGCTGCATTAGATTGTTGGAAAACAATCGTCGAACTCCTACCTGAAGAAGCTACACTACAAGCTTTCGATTTCACCGAGGGACGTCGACTCCGAATCGATGGTACTATTCCAGCCGACCAGGTCAGTAAGGTATTGGACTTTAATGAGGCTGTCAGGAAGGTAGAACGCGACGGCAAACCTATGTTCAAAAATTTCAGCGAATTTAACTCGCGAACGGACCCAAACAATGTCACTGCTTCATGGAACTTTTCCTGTGAACTCAATTTAGCATCCGAGTAATGGCTACACGATCAAAAATAACTCTAACGACAGGTGAGCGCCGGCTCCTGGTACTAGTGGGGCTCGTGGTGTTCATACTACTGAACATGTGGCTGGTGTCGGCCCCACGCCGGCGACTGGAAAAAATTTAAGTTGGCACTTAAATCTGCCAAAAATGAGCTCGAACACAAACGGCAGGTAGTGGCTCGCCTCCCCGAACTCCAAGCAAAGGTAAAAGAATACGAAAAGCTTAACCCAGGTATAGAATCACATTCAATTGAGCTCCTCCGCACCATCCAAACGAAAGCCACCCTAGCCAAAATCAACATTACCTCGTATTCACCTGCACGAAGCGTTACAAATGAATTCTTTGTAGAACAACTTCAAACAATCACGGTTCAAGGACGTGAACCGCAAATAATAGAGTTCTTATACCAACTTGGGCTTTCCGAGGCGTTGCTGCGTGTTCGTGGCTTATCACTACGACCAGACGCAACCCGCCAGTATCTTGTTGGCAATATAACCATAGCGGCGAGCTATCCACGACTATCTCCTGAAACCGCAGTTCAACCATTGACTCAGCGTGCCTTCCAACAACCAAGTCCACCGACTCATATCTCAGCTACACAAACATTCAGTAGGGCGCCAATACATCTGGCTCAGTCAAATGTCCCTGTTGCACCTCCAAACCCACGATATATAACGAATTCCACAATTATCACCAACCAGAATTTGCCTAAACCAAGATGAGCATGAAAAAAATCTACGTAATTGCATTATTAATTCACATGGGGTTAGCCAAGGCCATTAGCCAAACCCCAGAAGGCAATCCTCAACAAAATCCGCCCGAAACCGCACAATCGGCTCCTACGACCCAACCACAAGTTCTAAACCAAAACCAACCTACCAACCCCTGGGTAATTACGTTACCGGATTCACAGTTTAAAGACCCAGAAAGTCCACTTAACAGGCTACCCGCTAGCCGACCGACAGCTAACCCCATCCTAGCAACCGGTGGCCCAACTGTTCTAAGGCTTTCCCCTCCAGTCCAATCACCTCCATCCACAGAACCTGCCACAAACACGTTCAACTTCCAAGGAGTCGACCTTAACACATTCCTAACCGTGTATGCAGGATTAGTTAACAGAACTATTTTACGTCCCGCTACGCTCCCTCAACTCCAAATCACATTCAAAACCCAAACCCCGCTTACTCGGACCGAAGCAGTGCAGGCGTTCGATACCGTGCTCGCGATGAATGGAATTCGCAACTATCCCGGTAGGGGATAAATTCGTGAAAGTAGTACCGGTAGCTCAAGCTAGCCAGGAAGCAGCTAGATTCAGTGACTTGCCACCCGAACAACTGCCGGAGGCAGCGCAATACACAACCCATGTGGTGCAATTAACCTATGTCAAACCTTCTGAGCTTGTGGCGGTGCTTCAACCATTTGCCCGAATACCCAACGCAATCCTGCCCATCGACAGCGCTCAAGTACTCGTTATTAGGGATTACGCCGAAAACGTAAAACGCATGCTCGAACTCATAAAACAGATCGACGTAGCTGTCCCGTCCGAGTTTGTTTCTGAGGTAATTCCCATCAAATATGCCCTTGCAACAGAAATTGCTGCCGCACTAAGCAGCCTAAGCGCGGGTGGTGCCACCGCCACCGTTGGCAGCGGCGCAGGAACAACTGCTACCCGTGGTCTAGGAACACGAACGAGTCTGCCTAGGACTGGTATCGGAACTTTGCCAGGGACACAAATTGGTGTTCCCGGCGCCACCCAGTTCGGTACCACACCAACCGCTCAGCCAACCACCCAACCGAGTTTTAGCGATCGACTCCGGAGTATCATCCAACGCGCCGCTGCTATGGGCGAAATCCAAATCATCGGTCCTAACAAGATTATAGCTGATGAACGGACTAATTCATTGCTCGTATTCGCTTCTCGCCAAGACATGGAAACCATAAAAGACATCATTGCAAAGCTCGACGTGGTACTCCCACAAGTGCTAATCGAGGCATTAATTTTAGAGGTCAGTGTAGGGGACCAATTAGACTTTGGTGTTAGTTGGTTAAAACGGCCTGAGACAACCGGCAAGTTCACTTATTCAGGAGTAGTGCAAAATAAACCAAGTTTCACTGATCCAAACTCTTTGGCAGAAAGCCTCGTAACTAATGTTTCGTTTGCTAGTGGGCTTAGCTGGTGGGGGCGTTATACGGGCGACTTCGATGTAGCCGCAAGCCTAGCTGCCCAAGATAGTCGTGTTAGGGTGCTCTCGCGACCCTGCATCCAAACATCACATGCAGTCCAAGCCAACATTTCTATTGGTGTATCCCGACCAATCATCACTGGCACATACACATACTACGGAGGTCCCCAAACCCAGTACCAATACCAAAACTTTGGCATTAGCCTAAGCGTACTACCGTTGATCAATCCCGACGGACTGGTCGTTATGGACATCGAACAACAAATCCAAGACGTTGGACGCGAAATTAAAGTCGACGCCAACTTCAGTATGCCAGAGGTTACTACCAGATCTGCAAACGCAAAGGTCGCCGTCCGAAACCGCGAAACTGTCATGCTCGGGGGCTTTATAAGTGACCAAGCCACCCGGACAAAATCAGGCATCCCCATCCTCAAAGATATCCCGCTGCTTGGACTTGCATTCTCAGACTACTCCCGGAAAAACAACCGATCTGAACTCATTGTGCTCATTCGACCCACAGTGCTACCTACCCCTGACATTGCAGCTGAAAACGCCACCAACATCCAACAATCCTTACCACTCGTAGCAAGCTCCCAAAAAGAGTTCGAAAAAGTCGAGGTAAAAAGCGGTAAGGCAACTCCTAAGTACCAATTTCCCGACGTAGATTCCAGCCAAACGCGAACCAACCAAGGCACATCCACCATTCGATAGACTACCACTTCCAGCCAAAAGCTGAGTTCCCCGATGCCTTCCTCCAAGCACCACCATGATCCCATGGCTAAGCAAAAGAAAAAATTCCTTGTATGTTCCTTGGCGGGGATAGGGGACACACTCATCGCCACACCATTGATCCATGAGCTACGGTTAAACTTTCCCGACTCACAAATAGACGTGCTAGTACTTTGGAACGGATCCCGCCAATTAATAGAAACCAACCCTCACCTCAACCGTGTACTCCAGCACAATTTCCTGGAAAGCAATCTCCTCACTACACTGAAATTTCTGCTCCGTTTGCGAAGGACTGGCTACGACGTCTCAATTAATACATTCCCACAAAGTCGTGTGGAATACAGAATTATCAGCTGGATAATAAATGCTAAATTGCGGGTGTCACACCAATACGACCATTTCGGCTGGTTGACACCCGTGCTGATCCATAAAACCGTTCCTCATGACTATTCCAGACACTGTATCGAGCAAAATTTGGATTTGCTGAAGCTTGTACAGGCTGAACCAAAATTGCAATCACACCACTATGAAGTGTACTTGACACCGGATGAAATCAAATGGGCCCAGGAATATTTCACCACAAACAAGCTCAATCTTGGTCACTGCTTGGCAATCCACCCCGGTTCCGGCCGAACAAAAAACCTAATACTAAAAACGATGGCCAATCCAGTACTACGCCATTCTCGTTCAGCAGCTATCGAAACTACGTCCTGACTTGAACGTCATTCTATTAGGTGGCCCAGATGAACAAGCCGAGATCCAATACTTAGTGAAATCTGCTAATTCTCCAAAAATCTTCTCCCCGCACACACCGACAGTGCGTCACCTGGCTGCCTTACTCAAACATTGCAGTTTATACCTTAGTGTGGACAACTTTGTCATGCATCTTGCAGCAGCTATGCACGTCCCGCACATCATCGTGATCGAATCACCCACATGGAATCCCACCATTGCCCCCTACAACGCTAATTACACCCTCGTGCAAAATCCTGCAGTGCACGGCAGGAATCTAGAATTTTATCGGTACGACGGGCGGCCAATACAAGGATCATTTTGAATTTCTCCGAAAATGTATGGAGGCGGTCTCGCCAGAGGCTGTCCTCAGGGCCATCACGGAAAAATCACCCAACAAACTCTAAAAACCTTCCATAAAAAGCAGGTAAACCATCCTCATCGACAAAACGCTATGAAAAAACATACCACCTTAAAACCAGATGTGTTGCCGGTCTGCAACCCAGTGGTCGATTCTCCTCTCTTATGCGTCGCCATTTTGTTCTTTACGGTGTTGTTGGTATCTCCCGGATTTAACATAGTAGCCGAGGCCGCCTCGCAAGTAACAAGACAACCGCGCATCTACAAGATGCATATTACCCCTCACTGGATAGACGACGGGACGCGGTTTTGGTACAGAAATGACCTCCCCAACAACGAAAGGGAGTTCGTTTTGGTGGATGCTCTCCAGGGGACACGCAGACTTGCATTTGATCACGCTGCAGTTGCTCGGCAACTCGGATCAAATGTAAACCCTAAACGCCTGCCCATCGAATCTCTCAACTTCGATATGCCCAACAACCGTATCTGGCTTATTGGGATAACAAATCAGTGGATCCTTGACATTTCTACAGGCAAAGTCACCCCTGCAACTAATTCACAAAACAGATCTTTCCCCAACCAACTCCCAAGAACATTTGTTCCCCGCCCTACTTCTCGAACCGGTGCCGAATCCCACGTAGTATTCATAAACCAAACCACCAACGAAGTTAAGTTATTCTGGATCGATTTCGACGGGATAAAACATCTCTACGCCACAATTAAACCCGGGGATACACACTTACAACATACATTTGGTGGCCATATGTGGCTGGTCACAAGTAAAACGGGCGAGTTACTGGGTGTATTCGAAGCCTCGGACCTTCCGAGCGTAGCAATCATTTCCACAGATCAATTCATCTCCACAAACCAATTCAGAGACCGCAAAATTTCCACGCCGCCAGATTACACTAATTGCTCCGGACATCAATTGAACGTAAAAATCAAGGACCATAATCTTTGGCTCAAAGATCAAGAAGGCAATGAATATCCTTTAACCTGTGACGGCTGCCCAACAAACTATTATTCCCATTTCGTATGGGCGCCTGGGTTTACACATCTCGTAGCATGGCGTGTAGAACCCGGGGACACAAACGAGGTATATCTGATACAATCTTCACCACCTGGCGGCGGCCGGGCAAAACTTGAACGACGCCCTTATCCTACCCCTGGGGATAAATTCCCGCGTTACGAACTCACAATTGTATGCGTGACCAATAAGTCCATCCTCAAACCTGCCGTTGAACGATTCGAACACGTGTGGGAACGTCCAAAAATCCACTGGGAAAAAGACGGTCTTCACTTCACTTGGTGGCAAGTGGATCGGGGACATCAGCGTGCCAGGATTCTTGAAGCCAATGTGCTAACCGGCAATGTACGAACGGTATTCGAAGAACGGAGTACAACTTTTATCTGGACAGCGCACACTGAGTCGATGCGTCTACAATTGGTCAATTGGCTTACAAATACCGATGAAATTATATATGTGTCTGAATTGAGTGGCTGGCGTCATCTTTACCTTATCGATATCAAAAGCGGATCAGTGTCGCCTATTACTCAAGGAGAATGGGTCGTACGCGGAATCGATTTCATCGATGAAACAAACCGGGTTATTTGGTTTAGCGCTAGTGGACGCGAGCCTAACCAAGATCCATACTTCCTCCATCATTACAAAGTAAACTTTGATGGTTCCAACCTGGTACGCCTTACGGAAGGCATTGGAACCCATACAATACAATTCTCGCCTGATAGACGTTTTCTCATCGACACTTACTCGCGGGTTGACTTACCACCTGTCCATCAATTGCGCCGAGCCTCCGACGGTATGCTAATTTGCGAACTGGATCGGGCAGATGCCTCTGAATTACTTGCAAACGGCTGGACCCCACCAATTGTCTTCACCGCCAAGGGGCGCGATAACAAAACCGATATCTGGGGCATTATATACAAACCTAAAAATTTTACCCCGACAAAAAAATACACCGTCATCGAACAAATCTACGCTGGTCCACAAGGCTATGCTACACCTAAATCGTTTTCCGAGGTGATTAATCCTCCCCCTCTGACGGAACTAGGTTACGTAGTTGTGCAAATCGACGGCATGGGAACAGCCCACAGATCCAAGCAATTCCACGAGGTGTGTTGGCGTAACTTGCGGGACGCTGGATTTCCCGATCGCGTCTTATGGCACAAAGCAGCTGCAGCTACTTTCCCCTGGTACGACATAAGTCGCGGTGTTGGAATCTACGGCGTGTCCGCCGGTGGACAAAACGCCGTAGCGGCACTCCTTTGGCACAATGACCTTTACAAAGTAGCTGTGGCTGCTTGCGGTTGCCACGACAATCGCTTGGACAAGGCGTCATGGAACGAACAGTGGATGGGTTATATGCCCCCGGATCAAATTTGGGTTAATAGCCCAACCAACTGGTACGCTCAAAATTCCAACATCGAAAACGCCTCCCTACTCCAAGGCCACCTCCTGCTCATCGTCGGAGAACTCGATCGTAATGTCCCACCTGAATCCACTCTTCGCCTCGCAAACGCCTTAATTCAAGCTGGCAAAGACTTCGACCTAATCGTTATCCCAAATGCAGGTCACGGGCTTGGCGGGCCTTTCGGAGAACGAAAAATGAAAGAGTTCTTTCTACGGCATCTGCCACCTAATAAGTGAACCGCCGCCTGCCACCCTCAACCTTATTAACCGATATAAGCCCAAAAATTAAACCATATAAGGTAATTCTACCCCATAGTCGAGTGGTTCATTTTATTGCGCAGACCGTGCAATTTTTTGGAACAGCAACGTATTGACCAGGCAGACTGTGCTGCACAATGCTAATCTCATGAAACACTCAAACATCCAACGTCCTAATAAACCCTTACNAGCTCTGGCGGTTATATTAGTCCTATTTCTGCTTTCCAAAGCAGCCGTTTTTTGTGCCGAGCCTACAGTACTAGAGCTCAACGTTAGAGACCTTGGTGCACGAGGGGACGGCACTAATTACGATACAAAACCAATACAACAAGCTATCAACATGTGCGCCACCAACGGAGGTGGAACCGTGCGATTTCCACCGGGCGTCTACCTCTGCCAACCTATCAAGTTGTGTAACAACCTTAAATTAATTCTTGAAGAAGGCGCCACTTTACTCGCCTCACGTAACCATCAACATTTCATGAAACAACCTGGTAACTGGCTTGAAGCCAAAAATAACAATGATTTCATCCCCCTAATCTTAGCTGAAAAAGCCGAAAATATCCATATAGAGGGACGTGGCACAATTGACGGCAGCGGCCAGGTGTGGTGGGATGCCGCTGAAGAAGCTCGCCGTAAAACCCCAGGATATACCCTTCCCCGGCCAAACCTCATCTCATTTGTCAAATGCCGAAACATCTCAATTAAAGGAATAACCGTGCAAAACTCCCCCAAATTCCACGTCGTACCTATTGAATGTGAAAATGTGTTAATTGAGGGCGTCAAAATCTTGGCACCCCATTATACGCCCAACACCGACGGTATTGATCCTAGCCTTTCCGTAAACGTGATTATTAGGAATTGTTTTATTGACGTAGGCGACGACAACATCGCTATAAAGTCCGGACGCAAGCTCCCCACGCGAGAATGGGGATGTGAAAATATCCTAGTTGAAAACTGCCACTTCAAGCATGGCCACGGAATGTCCATCGGAAGTGAAACCGTTGGTGGCGTAAGAAACGTAATCGTAAGAAACTGTACTTTCGAAAATACAGAAAACGGAATCCGGATAAAATCTGCTCGAGGCCGAGGTGGAGTTGTCAATGGCTTGTACTGTGAAAACATCTCCATGACCAATGTGGAACGTGCCATCACCCTTACCTGCTATTACCCCCGAATCCCGACCAATGATTTACCTCAGCCTTTCACCAATACCACCCCTGCCTACACCAACGTCGTTATCAAAAACCTCACTGCAACCTGTTACGAAAATGCGGGTTTAATTGTAGGACTCCCGGAAAGCCCAATTAAAAATGTGACCCTAGAAAACATCACAATTAGGTCGCGTACCACAGGGCTGGAAATAAGAAATGCTGACGGAATTATCCTCCATAACGTAACGATTCAACCGGGACGCGGTTCGCCAATTATTACCAATAACGCAGCAGTCAGCCTCAAATAATGGCTTTCCAGGGGGGTCTCTCAATTACCCCGCGAAACCTGGAAAAATCCGCTTACACACTTGGCGGTAAAAACAACACGAATTTCTGAACTGATTTCCAATTAAAGACAAATAGTCACCAACTAATCGCTTCACAAAGACCGCTCCAGGGAGTCGGATTCCTAAAACACCCCCCCACCAGGGTATTAAACTAACCAGCCACTGCGTCTGGTGTTAATAAAAGCACTTCTCCNACTCGTAAAGTTGCAGGGACCGAGTTTTTTGTCCCACCTATTAGAAGCAGGCTTACCAGAGCTGATATACCTCCCGCTACGACTTGCCATTTGTCCAGATTTCACGATCGGCTAATCCAGGATGATGAACTATTGCATAGTAAACATTTAAATTACCCCTTTCTCATAAAAAACACCCTCCCCCCGTTTTCCCGGGGGGAGGGCTCGAACTCACAATTAACTCAACTTAGAACTTATAAACGAGGTTAGCTGCCAGCAGGACACTATTCCGACGAGGACCTGTGGCTGAGGTGAAGTATTTGCCCTCATCACAGTGATCCCACCGGACTTCTAACCTGCTTAGCACATTATCCCACAGGTCGTATTGAACCGTACCCGTGAGAGCCCAGATCTGATAGTTATCAGCAGTCGGAATAACTTGGTTGCTGTTTTCCGTATACAATTCCCCACGACCGTGCAGGCTTAGTTTCTCAGTAGCCTGGTAAGAGGCATACACCGCTAGCGCCCAAGCGTCACCAACCCCGTTGTGTTGATCGAGTACATCCCATGCCACACCGAGCTTCAAACCAGTAACTGGAGTGTTAAGTGTAGCCCCAACATACCAAGATGTAGCGGTATCATTGAGCCCGGAGCTAAAACCATTTACAACCCCGCCGTACAACACTGAACCAGCCAGGAAGCCCATCGTGTCTGGTGCAGTCAGAGCCAGCGACCCCATGTAAGCCTTATACGATTCAGCCTTCCCATACCAGTGAGCACGCTCGTTAATTTCTGGTCCAATGGTGTTCGCCACGCCAGCTGACACAGCAACGCAGTCACTCAGCCGATAACTGCCAAGCACTCCAGTGTGCGTCTGAGGTTCGATCGTCCTCCCATATGAGCGGGTGTAGTTAGGATTCTTCCATGACTCATCTGATTCATACCCGATAATGGAATCAAACACACCCATCTTAACATCTAAACCATTCTCCACTGGCAACCGAGTGACAACATAAGCCTGCTTGATGGCCACCTCATCATTGCCTTGCCAAGTCCCAAGAGCTGCTGCATCAGGACCTAACCATAAGTCGACATTATACCCAGCGGCCCAATCAGTCTCGTCAACAGGCTTGCTTAAACTGACCTGGACGACGTTGAGGTTAAACCCATCATCCTTATTGGCACCGAACTTATAAAAAGCGTTGTTGCCTGTACCTGTGCCCAAATTCCAATGGGCTGATACGTCGACATACCCGCTAAGGGTCGTCGACGACAGCGCAGTTTGTACTGCGCTCATTTGCTGCTCCTGAGCCTGAACTACGGCTGCAAGACTTACTACACCAACCGCAGTCAGTGCCAGCGTCCATTTTTCAAGTTTCATATTAACCCTCCTTTCGTTGTTCATTTTTCAACAAAGCTGAGTAAAACCCTGCTTCTACTCAGCGCGCCTTAAAAGCGCTTTATTTGCTCAATAAATATGCAAGAACGCTGCTTTTTGCAATACTTTTTGTTGCTCAACCCTACGCCACTGAGCTTGGGATAACAACCTAAATCTTTGCCTCTTCACACTCCATGGCTCCGCCTTTAGACATGCTTTACCTGTGCTAGTCCTTTACCAAATACACCCGAAACTGCTACGTAAATTTGGCACGTGTAATGCCGATATATGATTGTGGAATTGCAAGAGTAGTTTCAATAGGGTATATCGTAACTATAGTTTTGGAGTGGTATGCCAACCTACGTCTACGTTGCCAGAGACGCAATAACGGGCCGGGAACTCCGGAGCACTATCTCGGCTCCGAATGAACAAACGGCCATAGCCACATTATTAAACCGAAACCTTTTGGTTGTCTCCATCCAGGAAAAAGCTTCCCGCCGCACTAAAATCGGTGGCGGTAAAGTTCCACTCCAGGACTTGGTAATATTTACCAGACAGTTGGCTACGATGGTAGATGCGGGCTTACCGTTGGTCCAGGCTCTTCAAGCGCTCACCGAACAGACAACCCACAAAGTTTTAAAAGAGGTGATTCGAGATGTGTGTGCAAAGGTAGAAGGTGGCGATACCTTGGCACAAGCCCTCCAAAAACATCCAAAAGTTTTCAATCGGTTATACGTGTGTATGGTGGCTGCGGGTGAACGGGGCGGCCTTTTGGCAGAGATACTCGGCCGTATAGCTACCTATTTGGAAGACACGGCCAAATTACGAAGAAAAGTCAAATCCGCAATGATGTATCCAGCTATCGTAAGCGTTGTCGGCCGTGCTAATTTCAATTTTCCTATTGGTTAAAGTGGTTCCCGTGTTTCGAGAAATTTACGCCGGCTTCGGTGCTAAGCTTCCTGGACCAACCTTATTCATCATCAACTTAAGCGCCTTCGTGACAAAAATACATCCTGTTAATTATCCCAATCGCAGCGGTCATTATATGGGGCATCAAGTTTTTCCTTACCAAGACACCCGTCGGACGCAATATCTGGGACTATTACCGGATCCGAATGCCCGTTTTCGGACCAATTGCTCATAAAATCTGTTTGTCTCGATTCGCCCGCACAATGTCCTCATTAATCCGTGCTGGCGTACCGATANTGGAAGTGCTTCAAATCGTCTCTCAAACAGTAGGCAATGTGATAATGGAAAAGGCCATAAAGACAGCAGCCACCGACATTGAAAAAGGTGAAACAATTGCAGGCTCACTCGGCAAACACCCCATATTCCCTACCATGATTATCCGGATGATCTCAGCAGGCGAACAAACAGGAAAAGTGGATGCGATGCTTGAGCGCGTAGCTAATTTCTTGGACGAGGAAATTGAAACCACTCTATCTGGTCTTACTTCGCTGATCGAGCCACTCCTGATCGTATTTCTCGGTATAGTAGTTGGGGGAATGGTAATCTGTATGTTCCTGCCTATATTTAAGATGAGTGAAATCATAAACGTGCAAAGGTAAACCCCGACAACCCAACTTGCTAGCACTAAGCTTGTTTTTTACCCTACCCTGCTAATGCAAGTTATGCTCAAAGCCGGCACCTGTCCCCCTAAAACCGAGGCGTAGGAAACCGAATTTCAATTTGTCTCATTACCTAAAATAGTTCGCTAATATTAGCAAACAAATAAGAAGTTNCCCATTACTTGTCGGAAGGTGAGATTTGCTGCTCCAATCCAATCACCACAAAGTCCCCAAAGGCAATTGTGTTTAAAATTGTCGCATAATCCTTAAAGTGGCGATTTATTACCTCCTGCAAGTCCCTAACAATCACACATGCGCACCCTATTGGGTTTGAGGATTTACCCAGCGTACCCGCCGCCCTTGGATCACAACCTGCCCCGTTGCGATCGCAGCAATACACCTTGGATAAAGCCGGTGTTCTGCTTCTTGAATCCGCTTGTGAAGGGTTTCCGGAGTGTCCATCCTCATACACGCGGACCGCTTCTTGGTCGATGATAGGCCCTGAATCTACACCATCATCTACAAAATGGACTGTGCACCCAGTTATTTTTACACCGTACTGGAGCGCTTGTTTCCAAGCTTCTAAGCCTGGAAATGCAGGCAATAAAGAGGGATGAATGTTTACGATTCTATTCGGGAAAGCATACCAAAAACCGTTGTTTTAAAATCCGCATAAATCCGGCCAATACGACAAGATCTACCCTGGCTTCTTTAAGAGCAGCGATGTATCGTTGTTCGGCCTCATCATCAAGCTTGGTCCTAAACCTTCCAGGTGGGATGTACAGAGCAGGAATATTCCGATTGCGAGCATGGTGTAAAATCCCAGCATCTGGCACGTCGCTTATCACTAGCGCTATTTGGGCCGGTACCTGACCAGCTGCAATGGCGTCCGCGATAGCTACAAAGTTTGATCCCTTACCAGAGCCAAGTACACCTAGCCTAAAAGTCTGATTCATAACTTTTAAATTACGACTGGTATCGGCATGTCCAAGGCTAAAAAAACANAAGCGCTTCACATCACCGATCTCAATTAGGCCGCAACGGGAAAAGTATTCTCCACCTTAACTTTCTCTGGGAGGTTCCGCCTCAAACTTAACCAGCTCGTACTTTGGCGCAAGTAGGTGATTTAAAAGGAAGGCCACTAAGTAAGCTGACGCACAGTAACCGAATAGTATCGCATACGCCAATGTGGGATTTCCTTGACCCTCATAATAGTCCACCAGCCGTCCCGTGATAATGGGGAATATGAAACCACCTGCTGCACCTGCAAACCCTCCCAGACCAACTACACTAGCAACCGCTTTTTTGGGGAACATATCAGACACGGTAGTGAAAAGGTTTGCTGACCACGCTTGATGTGCCGCCCCAGCAATACCGATAATCACCACGGCTGCCCAGTCACTCACCCACTGCTTTGTAACAACCACCACTGGTAGCACACACACGGCAAATATAAACATACCCGTCTTCCGCGCTCGGGTGATGGACCAACCCTTCTTTGCCAGGTGACCGGTTATCCAACCTCCAAATATGCTCAGAATTGTGACAATTAGGTAAATCGTGAAGATGTGGATCCAACTCTTCTTAATTTCCAGACCCCGCGTTTTCTTGAAATAATCAGGCAACCAGATCAAGAAGAACCACCAAACTGGATCGGTCAAAAACTTAGCCACCACAAACGACCAAGTCTGCGGGTAGCTCAGCAAACTAAGCCAAGGAACTTTCTCGCTCGTTTGCTGGCTCTCGTCTTTATCGGATAAAATATGGTCTAACTCCTCCTTCTTAACAAACCGGGATTTCTCAGGAGAAGTGTAGAACGGCAACCATAGAGCCAGCCACATAAACCCAACTACCCCGGCAATCAAAAAAGCGGATTGCCACCCCCAATGTATCGCCAACCATGGGACCACCAATGGTGCAACCAATGCTCCAACATTAGTGCCCGCATTGAAAATACTGGTTGCAAAAGCTCGCTCCCTTTTAGGGAACCACATTGCAACTGCCTTAATTGCAGCTGGAAAGTTACCCGCTTCCGCTGCACCAAGAAACGCTCGGGCAAGATAAAAATGGATGGGAATTTTACAAAATGCGTGAGCTATCGCCGCCACACTCCAAGACACAATCGATACCGCGTAGCCAATTTTGACACCACACTTATCAATGAACCATCCAAACCAAAGAAACGACACTCCATACGCTAATTGAAAGCATGCGTTTGCAATGCCAAACTGTGTATTTGTCCATCCGATCTCTTTATCGAGGAATTCCTTTAACAAAGAAAGAATTTGGCGATCGATGTAGTTAATCGTTGTCGCGATAAAAATGATTCCACAAATCACCCAGCGGAATCCCCAAACTAATTCCTTGGCGGTTTGTGGCGTACCAGTTGCGTCAAATTTAGGCTCTGCCTTCATAGCGGTAGCTCAAGTTATTTTGCGCGATTGGTTCGTTTTACTGACTTCTTACCAGAACCCTTGCGGCTGTACTCCAACCCAGGGAGATTTAAATAGTGATAAGCGTTCAAAAAACAAATGTTTCTAACCATAGACCCAACCAGGTCCCAATCCCGTGGCAATAATCCAGCTTCAATATCTTGCCCAACCAGGTTGCAGAGCACGCGGCGGAAATATTCATGACGACAATAGGACATAAACGACCTCGAATCAGTTACCATTCCCACAAATCTTGATAGTAGGCCGAGGTTTGACAGCGCATTCATTTGCCATTCCATACCTTCCTTTTGGTCCAAAAACCACCATCCCGAACCATACTGAATCTTACCCGGCAATGAACCATCCTGGAAATTCCCTAACATTGTAGCGAAAACATAGTTATCAGCCGGGTTCAGGTTATATAGGATTATTTTAGGCAATGAATTTTCGGAGTCTAAGGCATCTAAATACTTCGCCAGTGCCTCAGCTTGCGGCCAGTCACCTATCGAATCAAACCCAGTATCAGGCCCAAGTATTTTAAACATTTTCGAATTGTTATTCCGCAATGCCCCAAGATGCAATTGCATTACCCAACCCTTCTCTGCGTTCAGCCTTCCAAAGAACACCATAAGATACGTAGCAAATTTACGATGCTCCTCAGGCGAAGCTGGCCTACCAGCCCTGGCCTTCTGAAATATACTTTCTGCCTCGTCATGGGTGCAAAAATCCGCATACGCGTGATTCAACCCATGATCTGATAAACGACACCCATGCTCATGGAAATAATCATGCCGTTTTCGCAACGCATCCAATAGTGCATTCAACGAATTAATCTCTACGTCCACAGCAGCTGCAAGCTTATCCAACCACTGATTGAAAAATTCTGGCTTATCAACACTCAATGCCTTGTCAGGCCGGAAGGTGGGATACATTTTTGTCGGATGCCCAGTCTTGGCAAAGGCAATGTGATACCGGAGGTCGTCTGCAGGATCATCAGTAGTACAAACTGCGCGGACATTGAACTTCTTGAGGATCCCCTGAGTGGTTAATTCATCTGTGGCCAAAAGTTTGTTGGCCTTTTGCCAAATCTTTTCGGCAGTTTGCTCATTTAGGAGCTCGTCGATACCAAAACTATCTTTTTAACTCAAGGTGGGTCCAATGATACAATGGATTGCGCAGGGTATAAGGGACCGTCTTAGCCCAAGCCAGGAACTTCTCATATGGTGATGCATCTCCAGTGCAATACCGTTCAGGGACGCCATTTGACCGCATTGCGCGCCACTTGTAATGATCCCCCTCAAGCCAGATTTCAAAAAGATTTTTTAAATCGCCGGTTTTCAGCCACATCCTTCGGGGGTAAATGACAATGGAAATCTAATATAGGCTCGTGTTCTGCGTACTCATGATACAACCGGCGCGCCGCTGGGGTAGTTAACAAAAAATTTTCGGATATAAATTTCATGGTGCGTGAATTTAGTCATATTTTATAACACCGTAATCGCCCCCTNGACAAGCCCAACCATAACAGCTTCCAACCCCATACCACCAATTCTTTCGCCTCCAAATTTATACCCGTACAAAAGTCCTGGTTTATCCTTGAGTATATGCTCCCCAACAGAAATACTAAGCGCGTGACTATAAAGGACGCAAACTTTTACCTGACTGTTTTCGTTTGCGGAATCGTATTAGCTGGTTCGGCCTCCTTAGGCCAAATTTCAAACCCAGCCCCAGCACAAATCGTGTGGGGTGTCAAACTTGGAACTGCCTACGTGGATACATCACCCGCAGTATCCCATCAAGACGGCACGATCTTTGTTGGAGGGTGGAATGGCAAACTTTATGCCATTACTCCTGAAGGAAAAATCAAATGGGCCTTCCCTACCAAAGGTGACATCAAGTCAACCCCCGCTATTGACACTGCCGGCAGAATTTATTTCGGCAGCAGGGATAAACACCTCTACTGCATTTCTCCTAATGGCCGGCTGGTTTGGAAGTTTCGCACAGGTGGATGGGTTGACTCCTCACCGGCCCTTTCAACAAGCGGAGAAGTCTTGTTCGGATCATGGGAATAAAAAATTCTATTGCCTGTCTACTAATGGGACCAAACAGTGGGAATTCCTGACCGCGGGTCCGTATAGTCTCTTCCCCCGCAATTGATAAGCAAGGCACCGTTTACTTTGGTTCACACGATTCCAATTTCTACGCCTTGACTCTAAACGGTAAACTAAAATGGCTAGTCCCGACCGGCGGTCCAATCATTTCCTCCCCCGCAATCGCTGGTGATGACACAATCTATTTCACCTCAGTGGACGGGAATTTGTATGCATTGAACCCAGATGGATCATTGAAATGGAAACTTTGGACCGGCGGGTGCACTGAATCGTCTCCCGTAATCGACCGCGTGGGCGATTTATACATTTGCATCACAAACGCCTTAGCAAAAATATCATCCGAAGGCACTATTGTATGGGTACGTCGCCTAGGTACGTTACTGGCTGACACCACGCCAGCAGTATTGGCAAACGATGCCGTTTGTGTGTACGGGCCCGAAGGTACCTTTTCTTGTCATTCATCCTTAGACGGTAACTCGTTATGGCGGATTTGGATGTACGGCCCGGGTACGGCCTCCTCCCCCGCTGTTACCCCCGATGGCCGGATCTACGTCGGCAATATACACACAAACTTCCTTGCCCTCGCCACAACAAACCGACTGGGAAATACCGCTTGGCCGCTCTTTAAACGAAATCTTCGGCGTACAGGCAATGCCGTCGACCTAGAATAGACCCGACCTTTCCACGAAAAAACGCACGGTCTTTTGACTCAAAGGCCATTTCAAAATCCCACAGTACGCGGCATCGGTTGCAGGTGCCATTTCAAAACAACCCGCTACTAAACGGAAAGGGCAAATGCCAATCAACTTCACTGCCACAAAAAACATCAGCTCACACGTCTTCTTTGAGCTTGACCAGCGCAAGACGCTACCCACGAAAGCCACACAACTTTCAGCCTCAACTACTAACGCTACTTACCAGGCCTAACGCTTGACGTGTACTACAAGACATGCAAAAGTGAAATAGATATCGAAGATCTTTCCAAAATTATTTGGGGGCGAATTGGATTCGACCTGTTAGGTAGGTCACAGGTGGCATGCCGAGGGTGATGCGCTGGCCTCGTAAAAAAGCGCATCAAAAAAGAAGTGCCAACGCTGAATTGGCCCTCGCGGCTTAATGTGACCGCGACGCTCACCAGCTGACGCCTGCTAGGCTGGCTGGGCGACGGCAGCAGGCTGGGGCTGCGACGCTGCTCGCACGTCAAGGCCTGAGATACCACTGCGAGCTGGGTCAGTGGATTCGCCGCCGGAGCGTTATCCAGCTGGCCGACAAAAATCTACTCCGGCTAAGCATGTAGGCACCTGTGGCTGATCTAGCAGGGACGTGGGTTCGATTCCCACCGCCTCCACCAATTTGTGTTACGTTTGGCACCGTCTCCCGCCAAGAATTGTTATACGACCAGTTACAACTCTTTGAGCCCATGGCCTAATTCCGATAAATCACCGCAAGTGTAATCCTATAACAACCACTTATCCGTCACCTCCACAGACTATTCTCCAACCGTACACCCACTCTGGCTTAAAACCGCGATTTAAAGCAGAGCTCCAAAACACACACTTCCCCCTCCCCTTTCACATGTCGAAGGAAGGAAACCTGATCAACCGTTAAGTAAACCTACACTCTCAAATATACGCGATTTTTCGAACCGCGTTTACCCTCCCAGTCCTTCCCATCCTCTCTTTGATTGAAAGTAAAAGGATAAGTTAACTTTGCGGGCCACGAGTAAGCCATTGAATTACGAAAAAATTTGGTACACTTTACCGCCTTCGTGGCCAATTAGACATCATTACAAAATTGCACCTTATCGAGAAAGAGGATCGACCGCACTCACTTCACAGGTGACTGACCCGTTAAAACATAAACTTTGCATGGTAAACATGAATACCCTCGTGCACAATTTTCCTCTGAGGCGGTACTCCCATCGTACGAACAAAATATGGCACGTTGCACTATAATATGGTAAGAAAAGAACATGCTTTACAAATTCAATAGCACAAACTCCCCAGATCATTCACACCGTCTGTATAAAACCCCATATTACTCAAGGCTAATATTTCTGACCGGTTTATTGATCTGTAGCTGGGCTGCTTTTCCACAGCAGCTAAGCAACCTAGTACCACATGTGCCAACTAACGCAGTTATTCCTACAAACTTATTCCAGATGCGTCCGCCAGAGGGCACGCGTATCTTTCGCGACATCCCTTATGTAACAAATGGGCATCCACGCCAAAAGCTTGATCTATACTTACCTCCCAATGGAACTAACCTGCCCTTAGTAGTATGGATCCACGGTGGTGCCTGGCTTGCCGGCAGCAAAGAAATGTGTCGCGCTTTACCTTTGCTCAATGACGGATTTGCCATTGCAAGCATAAACTATCGACTTAGTCAACATGCCATTTTCCCAGCACAACTCCAAGACTGCAAAGCAGCTATACGTTGGCTCCGGGCACATGCCCACGAATACGGAATCGACCCGGACCGGATTGGGGTTTGGGGTGAGTCAGCAGGCGGTCATCTGGCTGCCTTAGTGGGTACTACTGGTGACACTACCGAGTTCGACGTTGGGGAAAATCTCCATGTTTCCAGTGCGGTCCAAGCAGTATGCGATTGGTTTGGGCCAACTGACTTCACTAAAATGAATAACTCTCCTGAAATATTAAGCCGCAACCCAGGAAATCTTCCTGAAGCACGTTTGATCGGTGGCCCTGTCCACGAAAACAAGGATCGTGCCCGTCGCGCCAACCCAATTACCTACGTGACCAAAGACGATCCACCATTCCTTATCATGCACGGTGACAATGACAACGTGGTACCAATTAACCAGAGCGAACTTTTGGTGGAGGCACTCAAACAAACAGGTGTAAAAGTCAAATATCATGTTGTCCAAGGCGGGGGTCACGGCTTCGGTGCACCGGAACAACTTAACATGGTCCGCCAGTTCTTTATTGAACATTTACGTCCGTCCGATAGACCAATAAATGGCACCCAACCTAAAACTCCTTAGCTCTTTGCCCCTAAACCTCACTGATGAAACAGTCCCCTTCGTGTTTGGTTGCCTAAAAAATTTGGCTCCCAAAAACAGTCAAACTTCCACCGGCCAACGTTACTTGCCTGGCTATAAAAGCCGCTGATATCACTCTTCTAAAAGGGCGCGGTAAAACCGTCTGGAGTAACTGGGTGCCTGCGTATCTAAGATTCGCACCCGGCCAACGAGGTTCGTAAGGGTGATTAATCGTTGCCAGCTCAATAAGTCACTGGATACCTCGATCGTGTAATCCCCTGGTAAAGGTGCGCGTAGCCACGCCTCGANCCCCNCAGNAGTGAGGTGCACTGGACGTTCGAAGTAAGGCCGAGCATGAACTCGGATAATCTGCATGCCGTATTCACCACTTGCAACAAACATACAATTCCCAGCCACAGTGATATTTAATGGCGCGCCGCCTATAATATTCCGCCCAACAAACCGAGGAATAGTGGGATCACTTACATCCAACACAAGAATCGATCCCATATAATTAGACCCCGTCCACGTGTCGAGATCTCCCACGAAAGCGTAATCCCCAGTCACCGCAACGCATTGTGCATATCCCACCTCCTCATAAGATCCTACTAACCGAGGGTTTGCAGGATCTTTCACTTCAATTATTTCCAAGCCAGCGGATCCCAAGGGCAAATACACGTACTCACCTCCTAGGTCCAACTTTGTGGTAGCATTAGGAAAACTATATCCACCTACTTTCACAGGATTAGCTGGATTACTTACATCGATCACATGAAGGTTGTGAACATCCACAAGGTAGACAAACTGGTCCTTTGCCCGGACGTCCCATGCGAGAAAATCAGTTTTTAATCCTCCTATTGCTACAGGATTTGTCCTTTGATCAATATCAAGAACGCATAATCCCATCCAATCATCCGCAACGTAAGCATAGTTGCCTAGCACTGTTATACCCCGCGCGCTACCCGGGGTGTCACATCCACCTACCCTGCGGGGGTTGGCAGGGTCTTCAATGTCAAAAACTTCGATTCCTGCCTCTGCTACTGCCACGTAAACATAATGGTCAACAAACCTCAAGTCGTGTGCTGCACCGGTTGTAGGACAACTATGCACAAGGATTGGGTTTCTCGGATCACGAATATCAATTATTTTCAACCCTGCCTCTCCATCCGCCAAGAAAGCATAACCATTTGTGGGAACTACCTTAAGTGTTCGGCCATAGGTCTCACAACTGCCCACCAGTTTTGGAGGTTTATAGGAATTTGCGATGTCAATAATTTGCAAACCTCCCAAATAATCTGCAACGAATGCGCAACTTCCCGACACAGTTAAATCACGGGCAGTGCCAGGCGTGTCGCAGGTACTAATTATTGATCCCAATACAGTATCAATCACTTGTACTCCCTCATTCTCGTCTGCCACATATACATACCGCCCGACTACGGCACAATCACTAGCAAATCCTGGTGTGTCAAAGTAAGTTGACTACCCAAGGCTGCGTCGGATCAGAAACGTCGATCATTTCAACCCCAGTTGGACCCTCCGCTACAAAAGCATAGTTTCCGGATACCGTCACATTGTATGCATATCCAACTAAATAACACCGGCCTACAAGGGTAGGTGCCAAAGGATTGGAGACATTCACTATTTGTAAGCCTTCCTCCCCCGCCGCAATAAATGCATAATCGCCAGCCAATGAAATTCTTGAAGCATACCCCCCAACTGCACAACCTCCCACCACACGGGGGCGATAAGGATCACTTACATCAACCACTTTCATTCCACCTCCTTCTCCAACGACTACGTATGCGTAGTGCCCCGCCACCGCCACATCAAGTACACGAGGCTCTATATAACGAACCGCAATTACAACTGGATTTGTTGGAACTCTCACATCGATCACTTCCAACCCCACTGCGCTTGCCGCTACAAATGCATATCCTTGAGATACTGCCACTCGCGAAGCGATACCCTCCGTCTTGCACTTCCCTACAATCTTGGGTTGAGTTGGATCCCCTACGTCGATCAGAAGGAAGCTGCCCTCGGCAGCCACATACGCAATGTTGCTCACCACCTGAACACCCCGTGCCGGTCCGCGCATGTACCCGGGCCATTTACCCATGGTTTCAAAGGTTATTCCGTTACCCCACAAGTGGCTGCTACAAACCCACGATATTAACTCAGCCACCAAAAATCCAATAGCCCATCTGGTGCAAAGGGAAAATACCAATCCCGGTTTTTGTATAGAATCGATACGCCAATAAATGCCGCTCATTTTTCTATAACTTCCCAAACGCATTCCAGTATCTTTTCTACATCCTGCTACAAAAGCAGGCCCTCATTTGCAGTAGCGGAAACCCTAGGCTAGTTTAAAACACATCTATTGCCGAAGTCAAAAGCGCTTTAGCGTTAAGTTGTATTAAAAGTCCCTATTTGTGCCCACTCATCCTAACTACGTTTCCTCGCCCTTCTGCGTTTTTTGCCGGCTTGTTTTGAATCGATCTACACATTGGGTTATAAACCCAAAGAACATTCACTGGTAATTGAAAAATCTAGGTATGCCCTCGTTATGAGAAATAGCAAACACTTTTCGGGAGCCAACTCTAAAACAATTTCTCGCAAACTAAGACGGTTCACACACAACAAACATGCAAATGCCGCCTTTACGGTACCCTTAAACCAAACTATTGAACCACGCCTTGCCGCTCTTGGGAGACAGCTTTAGGGAAAGCTGATGTGGCTTTTTTTAAAGCTACCCTGACTTCTGAGGAGTTTCTGGATCAGATCCAGCTGGTTTTGCACCCAGGCGATTATGCTGAGGAGGTGGCACCACTACGATTGGCAAGGCATACCTAGATTTAAGAACGTTGTCCACCAAAACCTCAATGTAATACGTCCCGTCTGTCCTAAACTCGACCTGTGGAAAGATCGTCACAGTAGTTGCAGCGCCGAGAGGATCCCGCAACGCAAACCGAAGCTCACTCTTCCGCAACACCGTCCTCTTATCAGGCGCCAGCAACCGTACACATTCGATGAACTCACCAACGCCAGCAATCCATCGATTGAAAATCGCTATGCGATGTGCTGTAACTGGAACAGCAGGTACGCGGACTACATCTAACACACCTACTAAGATAAAGTTGCCTGTGACTTCGCGCCTGACATCTTCACATACCAGGGAACCTTGTAGATCCGGTAAAATACGTGTAGCCTCCGATGAACTCATTTCCCATCACCTCCTATTCCTGCAAATCTTTCAGCTGCAAGGACAGTATTTTGCATTAGCATAGCGACCGTCATGGGCCCTACCCCACCTGGGTTGGGAGTAATCATACTTGCAACTTCTGCCACAGATTCAAAATCCACGTCACCTACCAATCGTGTTCCGGCCGGGGCATTTGGATCTGGGATCCGGTTAACCCCTACATCAATAACTATAGCCCCAGGCTTAACCATCTCACATTTTACGAAGCGCGGCACACCCATAGCTGCAATTAGAATGTCTGCACGCCGACAATGTTGTATGATATCGCGAGTGGCCGTGTGACAAACTGTGACGGTGGCATTAGCGCCCCGTGCCTTTTGGCATAACATTGCCGCAAGGGGTTTCCCCACTAAGTTACCGCGACCCAAAATTACCACATCCGCTCCTGAGGTATCTACACCGTATCGAAGCAATAACTCTATTATTCCTGCGGGCGTGCAAGGGCGGAATCCATCTGGATCCCCTAACAATAGTTTTCCCATGTTCTCTGGATGGAACCCATCCACATCTTTGCATGGCGAAATGGCCCGGCTGATTACTCGGGCATCCAAATGCCGTGGCAATGGTAACTGCACAAGTATTCCATGAACGGAGGGATCTTCGTTAAGGAACCGTATTATTCTTAGCAGCTCTCCAATCGGAGTATCCACCGGTAACACCCGAGTTTCAGACAAAATCCCTAACGCCGTAGCTGTTTTCTCCTTTTTCCCAACATAAACTATCGAGGCCGGATCATCACCCACCCGTACAAATACAATTTTCGGTGTCACACCTGCTCGTTTTAACGCTTCAATCCTTGGAACAAGTCCTCCTTGTATTTGGGACGCAACTGCACGACCATCAATCAATTTGGCNGGCATTTTACTGAAATTATTCTACCACCTGGATCTTTTGGATGGTTAACACAGGCGTGTTAGGCCAACGCCGATGAATCCCTTCCTCCCCTGTGACAATTACACGCAACCCCTTGTACTTGGCCAAATCGAGGTTAGTCGTTGGCACATACAAGAAATTGATTGTTTCTCCTGTCTTAGGATTCACAAGGGAATAGGTTGTGGGTGCTTGAATGCTTACGCTGGGTCGAATCACACCTTCCCTTTGGACAATACGTTTTTGAGGCTGCTCAGGCTCCGGTTGAATTGCTGGGTGCTGCTCTGATTCCAATACCGGGGCCTGGGCAACTTGACCGGTGGCCTGGTCCACTGGCAGGGCGGGTGTTACAGGAGTTGGTTCTGAAACTGCTGGTTGGCTAATTGGCGAAGGAACAGGTACCGGCGGCCCGGCTACTGTTGTGCCAGGTTCCCCAACGGTTGGTGGGATGCGTCGGGGGAACCTGTGGAGGAACGTTGAGGTTGAACCGGTGCACTAACTACTACCGGTTCCAAATACTGAGCTGCAACGTAAGCCACGGCTACCTCCGGTGGCTCAATTTGGATCCATTTATCCTTCGCAATTATCGGAACTACAGGTGCCCCTCTCTCTAATCTTCCCAAAACGGGATAGTTTTCACCGGGACCACTCCTGACATTAAGCTTTGTCGCCCTCACGGTCTTCGTCTCGGGATCGATGTAATCGGAGTGGACCCAAGCGGCACAATTGGCTGGCAATTTAATCTTGGCCCACATCGATGGTTCACCCGCCGCTTGCTTCTCTGCCTTCACAATCTCAACCACATGGACAAGGTCACCCTGACGCAATTGTCCAATGACTTCAGATTGAAGGGTAGGCCTAGCCCGGACGTTTAAATAGTCCGCTTTCACTGTAGCTGGACCCGGCCCCAGCTCCGCTCCTGCCTTCNCCAGTGTAAAACCAAANAACAACACCAGGGCCCCAACACCCACATTCACAAAGTACCCATTTGGTCTCATAATGCCTTTAGTAAAAACTTTTTTGCCCCCTGTCAACAAACAAGCGGTACTACAACTTTCCTCGCCTCTGTTGGTGGATCTTCAAACCGGAAGCGTTTTACATCGGTTTGGTTTTAGGAAGGCCGAGCACGCGATCGCCTGGTTTCCACTTTCCTAGCTTGCTCAGAATGGCAATCCGCTCGCGCCGTTTTAAAACATTCCGCTTAACACCAGTGGCAAGCTTTATTTTTAGCGAACTGTGCTGTGACATAAGTTGACTTACAATTTAGTTACGATTACCTGGTTCGATCAACTACTTAGACATTGTAAGTTGTAGAACTGACTCGCCCACCTGTACCAGTCCAGTTTGTGTGGAAAAATTGGCCGCGTGGACGATCCACCCTTTCATACGTATGCGCACCAAAGTAATCACGCTGCGCCTGGAGCAAGTTATGTGGAAGATTCTCGCATCTAAATCCGTCGTAAAAAGCGAGAGCGCTGCTAAACCCAGGCACTGGTAAACCTTTTGTAACTGCCCCAGCAACTACTCGACGCCAACTATCCACCCTGGACTTCACCTCGTTAGCAAAGAAATCATCAAATAACAAGTTTTCCAATTCTGGATTTCGATCGTAAGCTTCCTTAATCTTGCCCAAGAACACGCTTCTTATGATACATCCACCCCGCCAAATCTTTGCGATGTTGCCATAGTTAAAGCCCCAACCATACTGCTGGGCCGCTGCCCGTAAAAGCATAAAACCTTGAGCGTAACTAATTATCTTCGAGGCATAAAGCGCATTACGGATATCAGTTAACCATTGCGCCCGATTCCCTCTAAATCGTCGCCTCCGCTCTCTAAATGCAGCCGACGCCTTTACCCGCACCTCTTTCATTGCCGACAGACAACGGGCATACACAGCCTCAGCAATTAATGTAATGGGAATGCCTAATTCCTGACTTGAAATCACCGTCCATTTACCTGTACCTTTTTGCCCCGCTGCATCCAGGATCTTATCGATTAAAGGTTTTCCATCCTCGTCCTTAAATGCCAAAATATTCCCAGTGATCTCTATCAAGTAGGACTTTAGCTCGCCATTATTCCATTCTTTGAACACTTCCGCCATCTCATCCGGTGTCATTTTCAACCCATCACGCATCAGGTGATAAGCCTCGCAGATTAACTGCATGTCACCGTATTCGATCCCATTATGAACCATCTTAACATAATGACCTGCACCATTTTCACCCATCCACTCACAACACGGTTCCCCATCGACTTTTGCCGCAATCGCCTGGAAAATGGGTTTAACATGTGGCCATGCCGCCGCACTTCCCCCCGGCATTATGCTAGGCCCCGTGACGGGCACCTTCCTCCCCACCACTAATCCCTGTCCCAATATACAACAGGCCTTTGCTTTCAACATACTTTGTGCGGCGAATCGTGTCTTCAAACAAGGAATTCCCGCCGTCAATTATTATGTCCCCAGGTTCCAAAAGCGGAATAAGTTGTTCAATCAATTCATCTACGGGTTTACCCGCTTTAACCATTAGCATCACCCGGCGTGGTTTCTTTAACAGCGCCACCATCTCCTCTAAAGAATGAGCACCTATCACGTTGGTACCTTTCGCCTCATTGGCCAAAAATTCATCAACTTTCGAAACAGTCCGATTATACGCGACCACGGTAAACCCGTGGTCATTCATATTTAGAATTAAGTTCTGGCCCATCACAGCCAGACCAATTACAGCAATGTCAGCTTTCTGTTCCATAAGCTTATATACGCCCAAATTTTTCCCTTAAAGATTATCCTCACCACCAGCGGATGCAAAGCAAAAAGAAAACTTAAACCGTTATGTTTACCCAATAGCAATCTCCTACAAAACTCCGGCCAGATTGCAAACTCCTTTTTTCGGTCCTCAATTTTGCAAACTCTAAAGCGGTTCTTTATCTCTCAGTCATAGCTAGCCTTTGGCTAAAATGGGGTGTTCGTAAATTGGAGATTTTTTTGCGCAAAGTGGCGTTGCCAAGAATTTTCACTGGAGGAAAAAATATACCCGTAATAAGGATTGTCCCGACTGCCAGGGGCAGGAGGGATAAAAAATTAACTAAACCTCTCAAAAAACCTATGAAAACAATAAGTAACCGGGTCCTTGCAAGCTGCGTAGCTGTACTGGCGGGTTTACAAATCTCCGCCTTGGGGCAAACACTAATCCATAGGTATAGCTTCACAAGTGACGCTTCTGATTCAGTAGGTGGTGCCCATGGCACCCCTATGAACGGGGTTACATTTGTGGATGGCCAGGCGGTGTTGGATAACCCCCTGGGATACGATTCAAGCAATCCAGATGGAAAATACATAGACCTACCAGATGGGATAATGGGAACAAGGGAAAGTATTACATTCGAGATTTGGCTCACTCCTACCATTGGAGATCAGTGGGCGAGAATCATCGACTTTGGAGATAACACTGGCAAGTATTTATTTTTAGCAACTGGTAATTACACTATCGGGCCGGAAGCCCAGGGGATTGCGCCTGGTGTGAGTGGGAACTGGTTGCGGTCGCGAAACACCTTGATGGATGGTCTAGAAAATCACATAGTTTTGACTATCAATGGGCCAAACAAGTTGGCCAAAATTTACCTCAACGGGGAGTTAGTTGAAGTGAAATATGATTTTACTAATACTCCGGCATTATTAGGTCTCACTACGAACAATTATCTGGGCCGATCTCAATGGGGAGGGGACGATTATCTCGTGGGAATGATTAACGAATTTCGAATTTACGATGGTGCTTTAGATCAATTGCGCGTGAAGGCTAATTATTTGGCTGGCCCGGACGCCGCACCCCCAACCCCGAATGTCACAAACATTGAGTTCCGAATAAACTTCCCGTTCTATGTTGGTTTTTCAAGACCGGTAGGGTTGTATGCGTATGCCGAGGGGCTTACTGACCCAGTGGACATTAGTGACAGTCCTGCGGTCACTTACACAGTGGAAGATCCTACAGTTTTGCAAATCAGCTCGGCAGGAATAGCCACAGGATTAAAGGCAGGCACAACCAAGATCACAGCCACATATGGCTCCCTCAGCGTAAGCCAGACAGTCCAGGTACTTGACCAGTCTGCCGTATTGCGGCACCGGTACAGCTTCACAACCGATGCCTCGGACTCTGTTAGTGGCATGCATGGGTACGCATTTGGAAACGTACAATTTGTTGGCGGACAAGTAGTGCTCGATGGGTCAGAAGGTACATTTGTGGATCTTCCGCCAAATCTAATTGCCCCAACCAACATTCCTCATAGCGCGGTTACGTTTGAAGCCTGGGTTTCGCTATCCCCTCAAAATGGTGCATGGACCCGGATCCTAGATTTTGGAAATACGGTTGGTGGAAATGGCAGCAAGTGCATTTTCTTATCGCCCAATACGGAAGCCAGTGGCGGGGTCTGCCGTCTTGCAGTCAGCGATGCAACTCCAGGTTGGCGTGCAGAAGACCAAGTCTCCGCTCAAAACTTACTGGGCCAAACAAACGTACATGTGGTAGTGGTTTATAACCCCAACCCCAACAGAGGAATTTTAGCGTTATACATAAACGGTGAATTAGCAGGCCAAAATAGAACATTCAAACCGCTAGATACCCTCAATAATGTATACAGTTACTTGGGCCGTTCAACCTACACTGCTGATGCTTATCTTAATGGCGCAATCAATGAATTCCGAATTTGGAGTGGTGAACTAACACCGTTCCAAGTCGCAATAAATTCCGCAGTTGGGCCCGATGCAATTGGTCCCTCTGACCCAGGGACTTTGCAACGCGTGCGCCTAGTAGTAACCACAAGCATGATAAAAGGCGCCATCCAGAATGCAAAAGTCTACGCAGATTTCTCGGCTGTCACGAACGTGAATGTTACCCGCGAACTTGGAACTGTGTATCAATCATCTAACCCGTTGGTAGTTACAGTTGACACAAATGGCGTTATCACAGCTGTAGGCCCCGGAACGGTCTACTGTAACAGCCACGTATGGGACAATGAGCGATTCCAAGACCATTACGGTCACAGTGGCTGACGACCCGCTTGAAACATCGTTGGAGTTTCAATGAAACAAGCGGTGACACAGNAGCAGACAGCGTTGGTGGCAAGCACGGAACGCTAATGAACGGAGCATACTTCGACCGGTACGGGTGAAGCAGTGATGAACGGTGGTTACGTGGAATTGCCCGGTGGGCTAATCACAAACTGCAACCAGGTCACCATTGAAACATGGGTTACGGTCTCATCCACAGAAATGAACAGCAGCGACGCACGGTTGTTCGTATTTGGCGGAAGCCACGGTCAAAATGAAATCGGACTGACTGCACGCAGTGGTGACAATAACGTCCTGGTACGTACATTTGGGTTACCAAATATAACCGTGGTACGAGGCGGGCACATTGCAATTGATAAGAAAGTGCATGTGGTAGCTATCTTCAATGAAGCTGCTAATATGGTTCAACTATACATCGACGGTGCCTTGGAAAACTATGCCAATGCTACGTTCTCGTTGGCCAGTTTGAGCAACGCAATTAGCCGGCTGGCTGGGAATATTAGTGGAGATGTATTCACCTACTGCAGCTTCGATGAATTCCGGATCTATGAAGGTGCCCTGACTCCTTACCAGATTGCAGTTAGCAAAGCAGCTGGTCCTGACAATCCTATCCTCGATCCAGGCGTCCCACCAATCTGTAACACTCAAAGTCGATAAGATAATGATGCCTGGTATGCGCCGTCTGGCGCACGTGATTGCAAACTACGCACAAGTCTCCAACGTTCGATTGCGCTCAGATATGGAAGAGGTGGTTTTGTAGCTCTAGTAACCCGAACGTGGTGCGCGTAGCTTCCGGTGGTTGGCTTGAAGCCGTGGCACCTGGGACAGCTGAAATCAACGTGAACGTAAAGGGACGCACCGATACCGAGACAGTGATGGTGGTTGAAAAACAAGTGGCAATACTCCACCGTTACAGCTTCACAGAAGATGCTAGCGACTCAATCGGTGCCCAAGACGGACTATTGGGTGGCGCTCCCACAATCAGCGACGGTAAGGTTTTATTACTCGGAGACGCTAACAATAAAGCTGGCGGATATATTGAACTGCCGCCTGGTCTAGTTAGCTGCTTGGACGCAGTCACCTTCGAGATGTGGGTCGACTTGGGTGTCCAAGGCAACTGGGCACGAGTGTTTGACTTCGGCGACCACACTTTGGGTGGTTCCCAAAACGGCATAAGCTACATCTTCCTCACNAGGCCGTGGGCAGCTACGCCAACGCGATTGGTACTGTCCGACGGAGTGGCCTCAGCTAGCGAAGTCGTGCTAGACGCTCCGTTCTCATTGGAAGGTTTTGTTGGGCAAGTGGTGGCTGTGTTGGATCCACCCAATAATCAGATGAGGCTGTACACCAACGGAGCTCTGGCTGCCACAGGCACAATGAACAACAAGCGCCTGTCGGGTGTACGCGACGTCAAATGTTGGATCGGCCGCTCGCTATATGCAGCAGATGCCGGGCTCTACGGTAGCATTGATGAGTTCCGCATCTATGCAGGTGCTTTAAGCCCTGCAGACATTGCTGCTAACTATGCGGCTGGTCCTAACGTCGTCAGAGCATCACTACTGCCTGTTGCCCGGCCTATCTTGTCCGTGAAGGCGGTCGGGAACAACATCCAACTCGCATGGCCAGAGTGGGCAGGTGACTTCACCCTAGAATCCACACCGAGCCTACCAGCGAGTACTTGGACAGTTGTTTCAGGGACACGGATCACAAATGACTCCATTATCACAATAACCTTGCCAATCACAGGCACGCAGCAATACTACCGACTACGCAAGTAAGAAACTAAAGCCGTAAAACCCCTCATGTGGCGCGCACTCGGAAATGCCTGGGTGCGCGCCACAGTTTTACCTAGGTCTCCTTCGTAGGCCCAAAAGCGGGTAACGAAAGCCGACGTTATCACTAACCTCCAATTTCAATGGGTATTGACTTGGGGACAAAGCAACTTTTGTGTTCCAAAATCTTCTTTGAATCCAAACTCACCCTGGAAACAACCCCCTAGATTAAAGGTAAAGCGGTCATAACGCCTCCACCAAACCGACCTCATTGGAAAAGTTACGTCATCAACCAAACTATCCCCTTTCTTCAAGCCCACTTAAAGTGACGGCACACGATTCCGAAAAACCATGGGCTCAAGGGGGCATGGTAATATTTTCTTTATTTTCCCTAGAGTAATCCCACTTGATTTAAAGAACCAAAGCGATTACACGAACACCTAAGGACTGGATCAAACTTGCCCCAACCTTTTGTTTAATTTGAAGTTTTCCGTGGCCAAAAGATATCCAAGGGTATAACCAAAAGCTTCTAGCTACTTTCTTATTACACCTTTTTCGGGTTTATAAATGCTACCTTTAAAGCGCCCCGATGGGCTCTCTACGCCCCAGGTTTTTTACTTTTAACCAACTCCCCCAATTAAGAGTAAATTTTCCGGCGCTCAGGGGGGCAGTTACTTCCTCTTTTACNAAAGTACGATAAGCAGGTCTGGATAGCCCCCTTTCAAACATTGTTGCAGGTATGAAATCCAGACTGTGAACTGTTCTGTAAGCATTATCTTTTGCCCTGCGTGAAAGATGGAATCCAATTACCACGATGTGTTTCTGTTCACGGCTTGCACCACTTACCGTTTCAGGGGGGAATACACCAATTTTACGAATCGTATCACCCCCAAACCCTGTAACCTTTTGGCCTCCTTTATGCACAAGGCCTCTTATCTGACATTAACTAAATGCGGTAGGACGTGAAATTCTTCCGGCCTTTCTGCAACTGCACCCCCAGCTTCTGTATTACATATCATGATACTCTGGTTTTGGGCTCACGTTACCTCACACAGATCTAACAAAGTGCCACCCCCACACCGAGCAAAATCGCCAATCTTAAAAAAATTAACGCGGGGGCTTACTACATTTACCATTTTTAGCACATTTTAATCCAAGCAAGTAATCATACGACTTTGTGCTTCGATCAAAATTCAGTGGTTTCCCCATCCAAGGAGCATTTTGCCCTACGAGTCTTGTTATAACAAAAAATCCGGCCATATGCATTAACGCATATGGCCGGCACTCCAAAAAAGGCCACAATTGCACTCTAAGGCATCGGCTTACTTTCGTCTCATAACGCGCAACATGCCAATCGCACCTACAGCCAACAATCCAAACATCAACGTATTAGTTTCGGGAATCCACAACCGCACATCATCAATTAAAATCGTACCGCCACCATTATAGGTACCTGACATGCGGCAAGTGAGCGCCCATATATACATCGCGGAGTCGTCAGCCCCCGTCGAGATTGACAAAGTAGGTGACTCCGTCATACCTGAAAACCCATTTATAGGACTAACATCTTGTGGGTTAACCCAAAGATCGAAAGCATCATTCGCGTCCCCCGGCACATAAACGTATCGCCCTACTATCAGGTAAGTCTGCCCTAGTTCTAGTTGCGCGGATGTTGTTGCATAAGTATCAGGCACCTTTCCTATTGACACAGTCAAATTGGGATTCAAAAGGACAAGCCCAGACGGCGTAAAACCACCACTAGTTCCGCTGCTGTCTCTATAAGCCGATATCATTCTAGGGTTGTCACTGGGTGGCGTATCTACTCTGAGTAAGTACGAAAAATAGAATGTCGCCACATTAGAAAACGCTATTCCTTCTGTACCAAAATATACACCCCGGTCTCTATTAGAGGTAGGAATGCCCGTGAAAAACACGCTCATTCCACCCTCGTCATTCAATCCCGGGTAAGTTAAATCAATATTGGTAAAATACGGACTACCTGTACCGGTAGAATTCCCAACACTCCAAATGGTGGCAGAATTTCCTGCTCCTAATCTCGTGCCTTCCCCATAATCACTGGGAAAAGGTTCATACAAAGGCAAATTTACTTGTCCTTGTGCTAGCCCTATGGTACCAATTGCAACCAATCCAACCGCCACTATTGCCTTTTTCATACACCCTCCTTACTCCTTTGATTTAATTGTTTGCCACTTCAGCATTTTTGTAAATATCAAAAAATTGCAAAAGAGTTTCAAAAAATTGCACTTATAACTTCTCTCAATACGAATAAAAACCAACGAATCTCCTCCAGTTGAGAATTTATAAAAATCAAACGTGGACATCCTCCATCTGGCTGAGTCCCTGGGGATTGAGCATATCCCCATAAGAATGCTAGCCTTTAAATAGATAGTTCTTCAATTACGGATATTTGATGGAGGTGGATATGAAAGCATTGCGCAAAAATACCTGCCATTTATCAAAGGTTTTCCTGTTATTACTTGTAGTGGCAGGACTGGCACGTGCGACCTCTTGGGGGCTCCCCATCAAACTCAACTTTACAGGCGTTCACTGCGAACACGTAATACCATTGAGTGAGCTTGGATCCGGGTTTCCTACAGATTGGACGCCTTATGAGTACCTGGTTTTAGAGTTTCGGGCCAGTTCATCTCAACGATTTGATCTGGGGCTGAAAACCGATACAGGAAACCTGCTGCATCGAATCGGGCCATTTCCAAACGTATGGGTGCGAGCATCTATTCCGTTGCGATATTACCGGAAGGCTCCCGGGGCAGCCTACGACATGGCGGCCACGTACAATCAGCCTCGTAACTCGTACTGGATTAATATCCATTCCGGCAAGTTTGGTCCCACAACCAACGTACAAGGGTTGGTAATTAGGATGGATTACCCTGTAGGTAATTCTTCACTTGAAATACGGTCAGTACGACTCGCCAAAGAAGATCCTGGAGATGACATTCTGGAAAAGAAACCAATCGTTGACGAATTTGGCCAATACATCCATGTGGATTGGCCAAGTAAAGCCAAGTCATTGGCTGCGCTGAAAAAACAATGGGCCCAGGAAGAAGAACATCTGAGGACTATTTTGCCCACCAACCGTTGTCCCTACGGTGGATTTCTTGGCACCACTGCAAATGCCACTGGGTTCTTTAGAGTCGAGAAGATAAACGGGCGATGGTGGTTTATCTGCCCAGATGGACACCTGTTTTTTTCCGTAGGCGTAAATGGTGTACGGCCCTCGTCTCCTACTCGTGTGGAGGGACGTATGGACTACTTCGAGAAACTACCCCCAAACCTGGAAGCTGACTCCCCAGGTCGCGGAGGGCAAATGAAGTCGTTCTACACATGGAATGTCTACAGGCGGTTTGGAGTCGACTGGCAAGCCAAATGGGCCGAACTCAACACATTGCGGCTCCAAGCGTGGCGTTTTAACACCATGCATAACTGGGGAATACCTTCTCCAGGTGAGCCCAATGCGAAAGTGCCATGGGCGGCGATGTTACGAGCCTGGCAACTCGGAAAATCAATTATGGGTATGCCAGACGTATATGCCGACGACTTCGAGGCCCGGGTGGACAGCATTGTTGCTCAACAAATAGCGCCTTTTAAGGATGATCCTTGGATGATAGGGTATTTCATTGGGAATGAACCGCCTTGGCCAGGCCAGGAATCCAGATTTTGTGAAGAAGTTCTTGCAGGCCCACCCACTAAAATGCAGACCCGACTAAAAGAATTTCTCGCAAATGGAGACACACCGGCACGCCGTAAACAGTTTGTGATTGAGACATTCAATCGGTATCTACAGGTTATTTGCGCAGCAACAAAGAAATATGCACCCAATCACTTGAACCTCGGAATACGATTCGGCGGCATTCCCCATGAAGAAGTACTTCGCGAAGCTCAAATATTCGACGTGGTAAGCATCAACATCTATTCATATGCCCCTAGTAGAAAGGCCCTGGATCGGATTTATTCCATCACTCAACGCCCAATTTTGATCGGTGAATTTCACATAGGAGCCCCTGAACGTGGTATGGCCCCCGGGCTAGTCCAGGCAATGAATCAACACGAACGCGGCGTGGCTTACCGGTACTACGTGGAACAAGCAGCTGCTCATCCAGCGGTGCTTGGCACGCACTGGTTCCAATGGATAGATCAACCCGCAACCGGTCGGTTTGACGGTGAAAACTATAACATCGGGTTCATCGACGTAACTGACAGACCGTACCAGGAACTCGTTCAGGCAGCCATCATCACTCACGACCGCATTTACAAAGTGCATGCTGGCGAGATTCCACCGTTTGATACTTTACCTAGAGCTTCTGAAGCTGACCCTGCTGCGAAATGACCAACTGCGGGCATTCTCCAAGAACTTGGTCGTTCACCTTACCTTGACAAAAAAATGGTGCGCGATGCAGGACTCGAACCTGCGACCCCCAGTGTGTGATACTGGTGCTCTACCAGCTGAGCTAACCGCGCACCTTCATCACTTTATTTACCCTAACCCCAGAACACACTCAAGCACCAACTTAATTTCTTGCTCGGACTAGAAACATCGTGCTTGTGCCATAAACACTTCACAGGACTGTAGGCTTGTGCTTCAATACGAGAAGGTTAGTCACTGCGTCTTAAACTATCACAACTTTGCAAAGCTCTCCTGGGACCGCGGCGGGATTACCCCCTAAACCAAAATTGTGTTTTTGTCCCTGTTTTTCGAATCCAATGGCCAAACCACCATCTTAAAATAATGTATGGTCCCCCTTCAGACTATTAGAATGTAAATTTGTTTTGGATCGATGGACCACCGACTGTGAAATAGCCACTAGGTTTATAATAACCACCCAAGCGGACTTAAGTTCAATCACAGAACTCGCACTTGCACCAACAACATAGCAATGGCTATAGTGCCGCATAAATATGGCTCAAAACGGAACCAGACCCATTCGCGTGGCAGTGACAGGTGCAGCAGGTCAAGTGGGTTACGCGCTTGTGTTTCGGATCGCTGCCGGCGAAATGTTTGGCCCGCATCAACCCGTTGCGCTGCATTTGATCGAGGTGGAATCCGCATTGCAGGCGTTGACCGGGGTCGCCATGGAACTGGAAGACTGTGCATTTCCACTTTTAACTGAGACGCGTGTGACTGCTGACTTGGCAGAGGGGTTCGAACAAATTAATTGGGCAATCTTGGTTGGCGGAGCCCCCCGCAAAGCCGGAATGGAACGAAAAGATCTTCTCCAAACAAATGGCAAAATCTTTGTGCAGCAAGGGAAGGCCCTTTCAAAAATACGCGGCCGAAGATATCCGGGTACTGGTGGTGGCTAACCCATGCAACACAAATTGCCTGGTTTGCATGCACAATGCCCCAGACATACCTCAGAACAGATTTTTCGCCCTTACCCGCCTGGATGAAAACCGTGCTCGGGCTCAAATAGCACGTAAAGCAGGTGTGCCTGTAGCAGGGGTTACAAATGTGGCAATTTGGGGAAATCATAGTTCCACCTTGTACGCCGACTTCTACAACGCGCGTATAAACGGCAAACCTGCACCCGAAGTCATTCGCGACGAACATTGGGTTAGGGAAGAATTTTTACCCACAGTCCAGCAACGTGGCGCCGCCATTATCCACGCACGAGGCTCCTCAAGTGCCGCAAGCGCTGCCAATGCTATTATTGACACTGTGCGATCGATAATTATGCCCTCCCCGCACGGTGAATGGCACAGCGTTGCGGTGTGTTCCGACGGTAGCTATGGGATCGATGCCGGGTTAATATGTAGTTTCCCAATCTACAGCGATGGCCATGCCTGGCAAATTGTCCAGGGACTACCCCTGAACGACTTCGCCAGAGAAAGAATAGCCATCTCAGTTGCAGAACTTCGTGAGGAGCGCGACGCTGTAAGGGAGTTACTCAGCCGAACATAACATTCCAGTCCAAACGAATTGGTTTAATTACTTAATATGCCCAGCTTGACCATGAAATACCGGCGTTTTGGCCGGACAGGTCTCGAAATGCCGGTCATAACTTGCGGTTGCATGCGCTTCCAATACAAATGGGAGGACGTGGACTGGAGTCAAATCCCGCCAGAGAATCAAGCTAACGTAGAAAGGATAGTAGCACGGGCTTTCGAACTTGGCATAACACACTTTGAAACGGCCCGGGGGTACGGCACCTCGGAGCTCCAACTAGGCCGGGCTCTAAAACAACTTCCACGGAACAAAATTATCATTCAGACGAAAGTCGCTCCTAAGCCCAATCCGGAGGAATTTTTGCAGCTGTTTGAAAAATCGATGAAAAACTTGGACCTTGAATACGTAGATCTCCTCGCCTTGCACGGGATCAATAACAAAGAAACACTGGAATGGGCTGTAAGAAAAGGCGGTTGTCTGGACGCAGCACGCAAATTGCAGAGGCACGGAAAGGTCCGGTTTATTGGTTTTGCCACGCATGGATATTCAGACATCATTTTGGAAACACTACAAGCGGCGGACTTCGACTACGTTAATCTCCACTGGTACTACGTTAACCAGTTTACCTGGACGGCAATCGAAGAGGCCGGTCGCCGAAACATGGGTGTACTTATAATTAGTCCAAACGACAAAGGGGGAAAACTTTACTCGCCACCACGAAAACTTGTTGAATTATGTCACCCACTTACACCAATGCAATTCAACGATCTATTTTGTTTGGCAGCACCACAAGTCCATACCCTAAGCATCGGGGCTGCCAAACCGGAGGACTTCGACGAACACATCCAAGCACTCCAATATTACGATCGTGCCGCCGTGATTGCCCAAGAAATCGCCCAACGACTCGACAAGGAACTCGAGCGTGTCCTCGGCTCCGATTGGGTTAGATCTTGGCATGAAGGGATACCCTCCTTCGAATCTGTTCCTGGGCAAATCAATGTGTTTGAAATTCTTAGGCTTTGGACATATGCGAAAGGCTTAGGCATGGTTGAATGGGCGAAGATGCGCTACAACCTCCTGGGCCAAGGGGGGCACTGGTTCCCGGGCAAAAACGCAGCCGAAATCGACTCTTACGACTTAAAGGAGTGCTTAAAACACAACAGGTTTGCCGAACGAATCCCCACAATCCTAAAAGAGGCCCACGCTTTATTGGCGGACAGTCCTGTCAAACGACTCAGTTCTGCCTAACCCTGCGAATTAGAATTTTGGTGGCTTCACCCAACTCTCTTTTTACCTAACTCTGTGGAAAATACCAACACTACCCGTTATCTCTGTCTAGTAGGCGCGTTTGGAGCCGGCGGAGCTTGATTCGTGGACGTGGGTTGCATTATGAATCCAGGTGGCGCGGTAGCGTTCAGTTGTCGCAATACCTCCTCACTAATGTCCACTGCCGGAGAATTGTATAGTACTATGGGCACATTATTAACACCCACCGCGGAAGAATCTAAAACGATCGTATAACCTCCACTTTGAGCTACAGCTGTGATTGTCGCACGAATCTCATCAACAAGGTTCGCTCTCAATCGCCGCTGTTTTTCTTCCAGCGTGATGCGCGCCTGCCTCTCATGTTGAGCTACCGTCTTTTCAATCTCCCGGACTTCATTCAGTTTCCTTTCAGCCTCGGTCTTTCTTCTCTCTCGTTCTTCGGATGAAATCGCGGGATCAGCCGCAGAATCAACCAACTTCTGGTATTCAACCTTAGCCTTATTCCATTGATCGACTAACTCTTTATGTTCACGTTCCAGCTCAGCTGCCTGGTCTTTTAGCGAAGCCTCTGCTTGTTTAGTCCGCCAGTAATTATCAAAAACCTTCACCATGTTTACACACGCAATCCGAGGGGTCTGCTGTGCCAACCCGAAAACCGTTAACCCAATTGTGCACAAAATTATTGCACAAAACTTATCCAAATGCAAACTCATAGACGTATGGTAAGCAGAAGCACCAGTAAACCGCAAACTTAAAACCACCACATATCGGGATCGACGAGTGAAACTAGGTAGTCGTGCAAATAAATCTAAAACACACGGACATTCACGGGCCTGACAGATGTACCCTTTCCGCGAAGATCCTCCACCCCTGGGGATGCATAACAGATACCGGAGCAATTTTTCAGCTTTTTTAGCCAGTGCTGCGGGAACTCATTAATTTCAACGAAAGCCCAGTGCAAACATAGAGCCTCCAATTTACAAAGCTAGCCCAACGAACAACCAAAAAAGTGCCGCCAAAACCTCCTACGTCGTAAAAGCTTGTTTTCAGCCAGCCCCCAAACTAGGTATGATACTACTAAGCATATCTGATGCGTTGGTTCTGACTTGAGAATTTCTCTGGCTCAAGCATATCTTTTGAGAAGGTAGGGGTTTGTTGCGCGCGTGGCGGAATCGGCAGACGCGCCAGACTTAGGATCTGGTCCCGAAAGGGGTGGAGGTTCGACTCCTCTCGCGCGCACCAGTTTTGTTTTAGTGGNAAAAATTGACATCGCAAAAGGCGTCGCGGTGCCGCTGTGGCCCCTCGACTTACATGCCCAATAAAATTTATGATTGCCAGAAAACTAAGGAACGAACAGCAAAACAACAGCAGAACGGACTTTGTAACAATCCATTCCCGTTCCCGGGCCAAAGACCAACAATCCGAACCTTTGCTTTGGGACGCAGGAAAAGCTTACACGATGGCGAGATTACTTCTATTTCTTCTAACCTTTTTGGCGTCTGAAATCGCCATTGCACAGCCCTCCCACACAAACCATTCCTATAAAAATGTGGTTTTGATAGGCTGGGACGGGACCGACCGAAAATTTGTAATGAGCCTGCTGGAAGCCAAGCAACTGCCAGTACTAGCCAGTATTGTTAACACGGGCAGTTTTGTTAAAATCCAAGTGAGAGGCACCACCGATAGCGTAGCTGGATGGACTGAGATTCTCACTGGATGTACACCCGATATAACGAAAGTGGTATCAGGTGAAGAGTACTTACCCGTTGACCCTAAGCTAACGGTTTTTACGCGAATCAAGAAACCTTATCAAGAGCGGGGTTTGGACATTTTCTGTGCGGCGATTCTTGCAAAGGGCGGCAGCTTTGGTGCCACTAATCCAACTACTTTGCAACTATTTGACCCAACTCATCCGCCGAGTACAAATGCACTTCGCAGGATCGTTACAATCGATGGAACTAACTATCTTCAATTGGTGGGTGGCGTCGCTGCAGACCTTTGGCATACAGTGGATGAATGGCATTCCCGCGCTGGGAATAACTCAAATGCTGCCTATATCGCTACATCATTGATTCGAACACTTACTAATCAACCGTTCTTTATTTTCGTGCACTTTGCTGACGCAGATAATGCCGGACACCAGTTTGGGTCCGATTCACCCAACTACATTGCTGCTATTAAAAGGAACGATTTCTATACGGGTATTATCCTCGACACTATCAAAAACGTCGGGTTAATGGATCAGACTCTGATATTCGTAGTGTCTGATCATGGGTTCGACCCAAATGCCAAAACCCATCTTGCAGCTCCTGATTCGTTCCTGGTTGCTAATATCCGTGGTTTACAAGAAAGTGGCACGCGCGCCGATGTGTTGCCCACGATCCTTGAAGCCTTAGGTATTTTGCATCAATGCACCAACCCACCCATGTCAGGTGTGTCACTCCTGAAAAGAACTGAACTTACTGGCACACGCTAAAATTCGGTCAATTTTGCAATAGGGCTTTACAACTAGAACAGCCAATTGTCACACGAGCGCTTTTTTCGCTTCCAGATTTCGGCTAATGTGCCAGACTTCAAATAGGCGATGGACCGCATACGGATTGTGTTTATGGGAAGTGCAGGGATTGCGTGTCCAGCATTGGAAGCGCTGGCACGCAACCCTGATTTTGAAATTGTGGGGGTAGTCACACAACCGGACAAGCCCCGTGGGAGGCACTTACATCCCGCCCCCTGCCCAGTAAAAGAAATTGCATTCGCAAAAGGACTTCTTGTGTTCCAACCTGATAATCCTAATACAACGGAATTCCTTCAGACATTGCGCAAGCTTAGCCCAGAACTAATTGTTGTGGCTGCCTACGGTCATATTCTATCCAAAGAGTTGCTCAGTGTTCCCCCCTTCGGATGCCTAAATATACACACCTCCCTATTACCTAAATACCGTGGTGCAGCCCCCATCCAATGGGCAATCATAAATGACGAACAAGAAACCGGCGTCACAATTATGCTAATTGACGAGGGTCTTGATACTGGCCCAATATTGGCTCAAGCTCGTACAGCGATTTTGCCTTCCGACACTGCTGAGAGTTTGGGACATCGACTCGGATTACTCGGGGCAGAACTATTAATTCAAACAATCCCCCAATTCATGAAAGGTACACTAAAGGCCGTACCACAGCCCGATGTGGGCGCCTCGTATGCACCCAAAATCAAAAAAGAGCATGGTAAAAATCGATTGGACCCAATCAGCGCGGCATATTTGGAACCGGGTACGGGCGTTTGTCCCGTGGCCAACTGCTTATACATGGTTCAAAGACCGTGACTCCTACAAATTGCTAAAAGTATGGAAAGCGGAGGTGATTGGTAAGATACACCACACCGAACCTGGAACAGTACTTGCCACAACAAAACAGGGCATTGATATCGCATGTGGTGAACACATCCTGCGAATTACGGAACTGCAGGTCGAAGGCAGTCGAAGAATGAGTGCCGATGAATTTCTTCCTGGGCGAAAGCTTCAGCCTGGCGACAAGCTAGGCCTGCCTGCAACATTACATACCACTGAGAAAGCTAGCCAGCCGAGTACTACCATTGCCTTACACCCGCACCAACCAACTGCTGCTCACACAATTTCAAGCGACTCACGTACAATTGAAAAAACCATGCAAACAAACTCCCTCCAAACCATTAATACTGGAATGGTCGCAGTCCGATTACACGGTCCCCAAGACCTGCGCGTGGAGAAAATCCCATTACCGGGTAAGCCAGGCCCAGGCGAAGTACTTCTCCGCGTCACAGTAACAACCATATGTGGGAGTGACCTTCATTCATATTTAGACGCTTCAATAGGCGGAATTACCATCAAGAGCCCTCTTATACTTGGCCATGAGTTTGCTGGCGTGATTGAGGAAGTCGGCCCGAATGCCGGTCGGGGGTGATTTTAGGCCCTTGGCACAAGGTATGCGTGTTGCGGTTGATCCGGCAATGCCATGTTGGCATTGTGAAATGTGCGAACAAGGTAACCCTAATCTATGCCTAAACCTCCAATTCTGTGGGACCTACCCCACCGACGGTAGCCTATGCGAATACAAGATCATGCCCGCGCGATCCTGTTTCGCTTTGCCGGGTAATCTAGACGATACCCAGGGTGCTCTTCTCGAAGCACTAGGCGTGGCGATTCACGCAATAGACCTTGCAAAGATCAAAGTTGGGGACAGAGTAGCAATACTCGGAGCCGGCCCCATCGGATTACTGATCTTACAATTAGCCCTTTTAGCAGGTGCAACTAGGGTGCTTATCACTGATAAACTTCAATGGCGGCTCAACCTCGCCCAAAAATACGGTGGCGAACCAATTAACGTAACACTAACCGATCCCGTGAAAGCTATTTTGGCTCAAACCAACGGACTTGGCGCGGACGTGGCCATCGAAGCAGCCTGGGCCGATGAAACGGTCGCCCAAACAGCTGAAATCGTTAGGCCAGGGGGACGAGTCGTACTAGTAGGCATCCCGCGTGACGAAATGCTTGTCATGCGGCATGCCACCGCTCGCCGGAAAGGCCTTACAATTCGCCTCTGTAGACGGATGAAACATTGTTATCCGAGGGCGATCCAACTTGCATCAACGGGCAAAATAACGTTTGAAGGCATGGTAACCCATCGATTCCCCCTACGCTCAGCTCCCGAAGCATTTAAACTCAACGCGGCATATGCAGACGGGGTTATTAAGGTCGCTATCTATAACGAATCACACCCGTAACCGAACCGACCGCATCGAAATAACTGCTCCGCCCGTTTCTAAATCGAAAAAGCCATTAAAAGAGTGTTCCATCCCGCAAACACTAGTCCATTGCTATTCAACCCTCCTGGGGCTTTACTAAAGGCATGAAAATTCTGCCATGGACACGTTCGTGCTTTGTTTGCGGGGAACAAAACCCTATTGGCTTAAACCTTCGATTCCGGATAGAGGATGGTCCTGATGGCAAACAAATGGTGTCCACCACTGTAAAAATTCAAGCCAGAACACGTGGGATTCGTGAGTTGGGTGCATGGTGGCTTGATTGCAACCGTGCTTGACGAAACGATAGTTTTGGTCAGCTGCAGTTGCCTTAAAAAACCTCGTTGCTTGTGCACAACTTGAGGTCCGCTTTTTTAAGCCAATCTTGCCAAACGTTGATATTCAAGTATCTGCAGTCGTACAGACTCAATATAAAAACCGCCTTGCTATCACTGAGGCTACAGCCATTGCCCATAACGGAGAAATCTTAGCCAAAGCAACTGGGAAGTACATTCCTATCCCCCAAGACCAAAAAGCTAAGTTCCACACGGATTTAGTTGGAATTTTACCATGGACTCTCTAACCCTGGACTCGCCAGCAGTTATTACCTCTTCTACCTTTTCTTGCATATCAACTGCACTTCGATCTTAAGACCATAAAAGTCCATTTCGACACAACCTGTGGATGAAAAACCCGTTTTAAAGATCCTGCGCTACTTTCCAAAGCTTGAACATACCTGCTAACAATCCTTTTCCGCCCCACAAGACGGCCCCTTTTAATTTTTCACCTCCCACTACCCCTTAGTTAAGCCTTCTGGGCTCGAACAGCTGCCGTATCTCAAAACTGAAACCACGGCAAAGCTTGACTTTGCACTTCTCAATTGACAATCTAAACACTAAAAGCGTGAGGGTGCTATGAAAAAATCAATCCCGCCAATGGTTTTCGGATTACTCGGTATCCTTGCTTGCTTTTTGTACCAAACCACGTGGGCGCAAACTAAATGGGTTCTCCCTGATTACGACAAACGACTAGCAGCCCCCATGGTACAAGATCTCTCCGTAGTAACGGACCGGGAAGCGGCCGCCGGCTCCTTACGCGCACGGGTAACTAACGCTGTGGTTAACATAGACCGCCTTCATGGTTCACCTAGGATGGTAATCAACCGTCGTGGATTCCTGACAGGCCCAGCTGGGCACGACGGCGCAATACCAGAGGAAATTCTTTCACGGTTCCCTGAAACAGACCCTCACAAAATAATTCGCGCATTCATCGATACTTATCAATCAATGTTTGGCCACGATGCATCTGTGTTATCCAATGCAGTCCTAATTCGGTACCATACAATGCCAAATAGTGGGCTTAAACTCACACTCTGGCAACAGACTGTGGATGGGATTCCTGTGTTCCAAGGGGTGCTGGCAGGGGCTCTCTCGTCCAACGATGAATTAGTATCCCTATCAAGCTTGTTCATCGGCGATCCCGAAAACGCTGCAAATCGTGGCATGCCAACTCGCAAAAGCCGTGAACCGGTCCCAACAATTGATCCTGCGCAGGCGCTCCAATTAGCTGCGCTGAACGTTGGTGTGACAATCGCACCGGATGAATTAACAATTTTATATCACAGTGATAATGCCGAGCAAAAGCACATATACAAGAGTCTCAAGCTCACTCAAGAGGCTTGTGTGCGATTACGGTGGTTCCCTTTAACACCTAAAATCCTACGTTTATGTTGGGAGGTAACGCTCTGGCCCACGAACACCCCTGGGAAATACCTAATCTTAGTTGACGCAGAAACAGGCGAAGTAATGTTGCGGCGATGCCTAACTCGATGGCAAAAACCTGTCACTTTTAACGTGTTCACTAACGATAGTCCTACCCCATTTTCACCGGGATGGTCAGAACCCATTTTAGACCAACCACAAGCAGTTTCTCGGTCGCTAGTCACAGTTACCAACTTTTCGCCTACTGGCTCACCGATGGGGTGGGTGGACGATGATGGCCAATTCCCTACGACCTCAGGTAACAATGCAATCGCTAGGGCGCCTGGTATTGGTACGGTGATAGGAACAAATCGCGTGTTTAATTTTCCACTAGATCTCTCCCAGGAACCCTCAAATTACGTCCACGCTTCAGTGGTTCAATTGTTTTACGATGCTAACTGGTACCACGACGTTTTGTACGAGTTAGGGTTCACAGAATCTCTGGGCAACTACCAGAAAAGGAATTTTCGCAGAGGGGGATTTGAAGGTGATCCCCCTAATTTGCGTTGCGCAAGATGAAACAAACAACGCTTATTTTATCCCAGCGGAAGACGGAGAAAGCGGAATATGCATAATGGGTATTTTTACCGGGCCCAAACCCGACCGCGACTCTGCGCTTGACCAAGAAGTAGTGTTCCATGAACTGACTCATGGCGTGAGTCTACGGGTAGTTGGAGGGGGGTTGGCATTAACCTACTCTCAACCTAGGGGGATGGGAGAAGGTTGGTCGGACTTTTTCCCAATTCGCATCCTTAGCCAACCTACAGATAATCCCGATGGATGTTATGCATATGGGGGATATTCTTCGTACATGCTTATTGGCCTGAATTTCCCAAATTACTATTTCGGTATTAGGCGATACCCATACTCAGCTGATCTCAAAAAGAACCCGTTGACTTTCCGGGATATTGACCCCACACAAGCAAATCCGCATCTCGACGTACCAATAAACCCGTTATTTGCCGGAGGTGATCCCGAAGAAGAACACAACCAGGGTGAATTCTGGGGTGTAGTCCTCCATGAAGTATGGGCAGCTTTAGTCAAGACTTACGGTTGGTATCAGGGGAATCAGATGGCTATGCAACTTGTATTCCTCGGAATGACCCTTACTCCCCCCGAACCGACATACACTGAAGCTAGAGACGCAATCCTTTTAGCAGATCAAGTTTTGACAGGCGGAGCAAACTACGCACTCCTATGGCAAGCATTTGCAAAGCGTGGTCTTGGTTACAGGGCCTCGTGCCCACCACCCTACACCACAAGGGGTGTGCGCGAATCGTTTGACCTGCCCCCTGATGTAACTAGCATGATCCCCGATGACGTCCTCGAAGTGCGCGTCACACCAGAAACTGGGGCAGCGCTAATTGCCGGCTCTGACGAGCAAATTTACGTACACGTAACAGATGGCACCCCCGTTACAAACGCAAAAGTAACAGGCGATTTTCTCGGGGCACCGATCGAGTTTAGAAACGACGGCCAGGAACCAGATGTCTGGGCAAGCGATAACATTTACACTGCAAGCATTCGGATCCCCATGACACCAACAAACCTCATAGTGAAGGTAATAGCAGAAGCCCCTAACAAGATTGCGGCTACCACTACTGTGGAATATCTCGTTATCCCAAGACCTACAAATGATAACTTTACAAATGCCATAAAGGTCATGGGCGACGGTTTCTTCCTTTCAAATAACAAACTAGCCACGTTGGAAAAAGGCGAACCATGTCATGCCGACATCAAGTCCGTTCAAGGTTCTCTGTGGTGGAACTTTATACCTCCGCTATCCGGCCAGTATCTCATCGATGCTGGAGGAAGTGAAAAGCGAACGGTGCTAGCGGTTTATACAAACAGCTATTTAACCAACCTTGCACCGGTGGCTTCTGCTGTTGGATCCGCTGTACGGAAGGGCCCGTATTTGGTATTAAATGCACGCACCGGTACAGTTTACCAAGTAGTCCTCGCAGGATACGACCCAAATTCTTTAGGCTCGGTGCAGCTTAAATTCGTTTACCAAGGTATCCCTGATACAAACGCGCCGATTGTATCGATTACATCGCCAATAAGTGGGTCGGTTGTAGACAAAAAATACATTAACGTTNCAGGTACCGCCACGGATTCCGGAGCCAATCCAAGTGGCGTAAAACGTATCTACGTGGTNTCAACACCAACCGCAGGCCCAGGCGTAACAAATCAGATTATACCACCTTCTTATGAGTGGACCGGACCAACTACAACTAACTGGAACCTCACTGTAGGTCTACAACCCGGTCTTAACAAAATCATCGTCTGGGCAGAAGATTTCGCAGGCAATCAATCAGCCAAAGTCCCCATTGAAATCACTTACAAATATATCGATCCACCAAACGACTTCTTCGCAACCGCGTTATGGCTCACCAATCAAACCGAGACTAACATTGTTCGCACAGCCAATGCTACCAAAGAACTTAACGAACCTAACCACGCTGGAATTAGTGGTGGTAAATCCGTATGGTTTGCGTTTCGCGCCCCAGCAGATGGTCTCTTTGACATAAGCACAGAAGGGTCGGACTTCGACACTGTCCTTGCCGTATATCAAGGCGATTCGATTACAAACCTCTCCGAATTAGCGTCTAATGACGATGAAACTGACTCCAGCACCTCTAGGCACAGCAGGATCTGTTTAGGCGTGAAATCTAACCAGGTGTACCACATAGCATTGGACGGTTATGCTGGCCTGTTTGGCCGTGCTATCCTTATACATCGATTTACTCCAATGCCTGTGGTAAACATATACGCAAGTAACTCGCTTGGCGGTTGCGCCACAGCCAAGCTAGGTACTACGAGTCTGCGGTTTCCATTGTGCCTTCCAATTGGGAAGACGATAACACTTAAATCAGNACCTAACACCGAATTCCATTTCGATCATTGGAAGATCGGTGGGGTAATCTATCTCTCCGATCCACTGCCGTTAACAGTAGTCGAAGATACCATANTAGTTCCGGTGTTCCAACCCACCTATTACATTGATGGATTCGAAGGTGGATTCGCCCCACTAGGCTGGATAACCAATGGCACTAACGTGGGCGCCGCCCCGTGGTTCACCCAAACAAACGTTGTAAAATCCGGAGCTTGGGCAGCTCGCTCCGGACCCATCTCCCACAACCAACATAGTTCATTAATCCTCACCGCAAAATTCCGAGAAGGGTTAATTTCGTTCTGGTACAAAGTTAGCTCCGAACCTGGGTTCGATAAGCTCACCTTCTTAGTAGATGGCGTACCGGTAATGACCGCTTCTGGAGAGGTAGATTGGACTCGGTTTGTGTACAATTTAACCGCAGGGGTTCATACCCTCGAATGGCGATACTCCAAGGATGCAGCTCATAGCGGAGGTTTAGATGCCGCATTTATCGATAACCTCGACTTGCCCTTTGAACTGCCAACAAATCAATCTACACCGGCTCGGCTCTACCTAGGCTGGTCTGGAGAAAAAATTTTCTATCTAGAAGTTGCAGGTCAAGCCGGGCAAAGATATATCATCCAACGCTCAGACGATCTCCAAACATGGGTAAACATTAGTACCAACGTACTAGGTACCGGACCGATCAGGCTTGTTGTTCCTGAACCGACTTCATCCATGCAGTTTTACCGCGCAATTGTGCATGTGGGTGAATAACAATTTGCGTTTTCTGAGTACCTCCGAAAAAGCTAGGCTTAAACGCAAAGGCGCCACTAGAACCAGAAACACACTAAAAAGACATTCAACCACGGCGATCTGCGTGAAGTTAAGTACCTCCGGTAAGTTCCCAAGCGGCGGAGTGGGGTATCTACCTGTCTTGATGGAACAAAGTCCCACCTAATTTACCGTGCCCGTCTCGTGCAAAATTTAGGATTTGGGGCAACCCTTCTACAATGGCCCGGATACGTTTGCTCACCATTCCAATGAGTTCAATTCCATGTCGGCACCTTTCAAATGTCCCCACGCAACGCAAATTAAACTTCGGTCCTTTTGAAAATTCCCAATATCTTGTTGAGGCAGGCTCAAACCTTACTCAATTCCTGAGATTTATCTCCTAAACTTTTGCGGCGACTGGTCAACCCAGTTTTGTATTTCTGGTGGCTGTGTGAACGAGATGCATAAGGTTAGAAACTGGGCCAAAACTCCTTGCAGAGGAAACGCTTGCCATACAGCAGTCGGCGTTTCAGTATATTGATGTGGTCCACACCAAAGGTAAGATGCATAAAAAGACCCGCATAGGTCTCCTGACTGCGGGGGGCGATTGTCCCGGATTGAATGCTGCGATTCGAGCCGTTGGCAAAAGCGCCATTAGTGATTACGGGTATGAAGTAATCGGGTTCAAGGACGGATTTCGAGGAATCGCTTTAAGTAATTATGTTGCCCTGGATGCGCGTGCGCTTAGCGGAATTCTCACTATTGGGGGTACCATCCTTGGGACCAGCCGCGAAAAACCTACNAAAATCGAGGTTGAAGGGGAACTCAAAGACATGACCGATGTGATAGTATCAAATTACAAGCGGCTTGGGTTGAAGGCTCTCATTTGCATAGGCGGTGGCGGCACACAAAAAAGCGCTCTTAAACTAGCCAAAGCTGGTTTAAACATCATTACGATTCCCAAAACTATTGACAATGACATTCCTTACACGGACACCGCTATTGGGTTCGACACTGCATTAACAATCGCCACGGAAGCGATCGACCGTTTGCACAGCACTGCCCACAGTCATCACCGAATTGTCATCGTAGAACTGATGGGACATAACACTGGGTGGCTGACGCTTGGTGCCGGGCTAGCAGGGGGAGCTGATGTCATTCTAATACCTGAAATACCATTCGATGTGCAGAAGGTAGCGGCCGCAATCGAAGCTAGAAAAGCCCGGGGTTCCCCTTTTAGCATTGTAGCTGTTGCGGAAGGTGCAACCCCTGTGTCCGACCTTAAGCAGCATATGGAAAAGTCTCGGG
>Ga0065718_1005005_pt1 | contig 72292 bp, 78 predicted proteins | sample GBSCel77sediment_2_FD_59105 | JGI IMG/M metagenome (GOLD analysis project Ga0065718, IMG submission 59105) | Hot spring sediment microbial communities from Great Boiling Spring, Nevada - cellulolytic enrichment CS 77C v3 (version 3) | ecosystem: Environmental > Aquatic > Thermal springs > Hot...
CAATGCCGTAACCAAATAATACTGAATTATCAGAAAAGTGGCGAGCATGTAAATGGAAATATATTTCCCCACCCCCAACATCGGCGCCGTCAACTTCACTGTTACAGAATAAAAAACAGCTGAAATGAGGGATAATACTACGTTGGCTAATACGCCTGTCTTTATAGCCCCCCTAGCCCCTCTAGCAGCAAATCGCATTGCCCAAAAGGGGAGAACGCTTGAGAAAAGCACAAAGTACAGCAACACGTCATTAATGTTAAACCATACTCCATACTCCTCTGATGTAACACATCTCGCTATCATCAACTGAAAAGTTAGACCCGTAAATATGCTCAAAAACTTAGCCGCAAAAATGATAAACCCAGAATACTGAACTCTAATATCGTTTTTACCCAAACTGCCACCTTTTCAAATTAGCAGTATAAGCCTAATAAATTACTCTATTAGATTAATTACTGATTTTCAACAATTTAACCACAAAGCATCATCATTAATCATTTGGTACTAAAAGTCCATGTGCATATAGGGCTTGCATCATTTCAATCAAAGACTTAATTCTGGCGCCCTAACCACGTCTTCACCATGATGGACGCATTTACGCAAATAATAATGCATACGCACCACTGGTTCTTCACGGCTCAAAATCTCGGCCCAACCGCGACCCTAAATGGAGCGCATCCTATAGACTGGCCGTGAAGGCAGATGCTGGTTCAACGCTACAAATCTATGGGGCAGAAACGGAGTGAAACATGTCCAGCGCTTTCAGCCCTAAAGAGATTATGGAGATCATTGAACCTGTTTCTTATAATCCATGCAAAACCTTTTATATGGTAAATGGCATCCAACAAGGATGATAGAAATGTCCCATAGACAAAGATCAAGAGGGCCGCTTCTTATAACTTCTTGGAGGGCTACCCGAGCCTGCAACCTTAACTGCCTTTACTGTAACGTTGAGGCCAAAGCTGAACCTGCGCCAGACGAGTTGACAACGAAAGAGACGCTTATGCTTGTGGATCAAATATACGAGTTTGGCTCCGAATGGTTTGGACTGAAGGGCGGAGAGCCCCTCATGCGAAAGGATGTCTTCGAGTGCATAGGCTATGCAAGGAGCATAGGCCTTAACATTTGCCTGCTGACAAACGGTTGGTTTGTGGATGGTGAAATTTACCGGAGCCTAGTTAAAAATGAGGTTTTCACATCCGTAAGTATAGACGGCTCAGAAAGGGCAAACGACGCCATAAGGGGTAAAGGCTCCTATAAAGCGGCATTATCCGCCATAAAAAGGCTTTCTGACGCGGGCATATTAAATGGGCTGTCAATGGCTATTACTTCAATAAACCTTAAGGAGGCAGAACACATAATTGCCCTTGCAGAGGAGTACGGCGCCAAGTTCGTGTGGTTCAACCATCTGCTGCCGTGTGGAAGAGCCAGAAGCCAATATCAGCTTGAGCCCACGCCTGAACAATATGAATGGTTCCTTAATAACCTCTATGATTTGATGCATAAAACCTACAAAAGAAAGTTTGACTTCCACATTCACTGCCCCTTCTTCGCTAGAATCTATAAGGAAAGGAATCCGGAGCGATTTCAGGATTGGTTTGAAAACGAGTTCACGGGAAAATGCATATACTTCCTGTTCGGCGGCTACCTAAGCGTACTGGAAAATGGCGATGTAATACCATGCTTCTACTCTGAAGGTCTAAAGATAGGGAACATAAGAGAAAAAACGCTGAAGCAGTTATGGAAGGAAGTTCAGGAAAAAGAGTTCTACAAGAGAATCAAGGATCCCAACAATCTAAAAGGTAAATGCGGAATCTGCGAATATAGGGATATATGCGGAGGATGCCGAACCAGGGCCTACGCCTACACTGGAGACTACTTTGAATCCGATCCCGCATGTGCATATGCGCCGGGCAATCCAATAGTGAACAGACTGCACACCTGCACAGGCGCAACAAACATAGCCTACCTGAAAAGAAACAAGTAACCGCTTAACTTCCAAAAGTGTGGGTTGTGACACCTCCAGCGAAGGCAAGTCTTGTTTTATATAATGGAACAATCATAACCATGAGTAGGCAGAGGCCAAAGGCGCAGGCAGTGGCGATTGTAAACGAAAAAATAGCGAAGGTGGGCACAAACGATGAAGTCAGCCGGTTAATCGGTCCACAGACTCAAGTGGTCAACCTAAACGGCAAGACGGTTATCCCAGGGCTTATCGACACCCACATACATGTAGCTGACTTCGGAAAAATTCTCTCCTGGCTCGACCTTAGGCACGCCAAGTCAATCCTAGAAGTAAAGAAACAAATCAGCCGTTTTGTAAAGAAGACGCCTAAAGAGAAATGGGTAATTGGCTACGGATTGGGCGGCATAAACCTAAAGGCATTAATTTTGGACGAGGTCGCCCCTGAAAATCCAATAATCCTTTACCATCAAAAGGGCAGAATGTGCGTTGTAAATAGTAAAGCCCTGAAACTGGCAGGAATAACAAAGGACACTCCTTCGCCTCAGGGCGGAGAAATTGAGAAAGACCCCATAACAGGCGAGCCTACTGGAGTTCTACATGAGAGTGCAACAGACCTTGTGTGGAAAATTGTACCCCAGCCAACCGAAGAAGAACTCATGGAACAGGTGGAGTTAGCGTTCAAAAAGATTGTTGAAGCAGGATTAACCACAGTCCACTGGATTGTTACATCATCCTCGGAATTAGACCTCGTTGCGAACTTGCTAGAGAGGGAACGGTTGCCGCTAAGGATTAGACTAATAGTCCCAATAAGCATGCAGCAACATCCAGTTATTGGCGTCGTAAAGAAAAAGAACCATCCCTACATAAAACTCTTGGGTTTTATGATATTTGCAGATGGTTCCTTATCCGCTCAGACAGCAGCCCTCTCTAAACCATACACAAACATACCGACTGCTGGCAACCTCCTCCAGACCGAAGAAAAAATGTGCAAGCTAATTTCCGAGGTATTAGAGGGTGGACTTCAACCGATAATCCATGCGATGGGCGACAGGGCCATAGACCAAGCCTTAAGCGCCATTCAAAAATTCATTGAAAAAATTCACTGCGATAAGTTTCGTCCAATAATAGAGCAGCCGGCAATCCTCAACCTAGAGTTGATCAACCGCATGAAGAACCTTAAAGTCATCGCATCCATCCAACCACTATGTATGATAACCGAATTTGAGACATGGTCAGCTATACAGCGTCTAGGACAGGAAAGGGCGAGATGGCTCTACCCCCTTAAGACGCTAATGTCGACGGGCGTCCTTGTCAGCGGAGGCTCAGACTGTCCCATGGAACCTTTAAATCCTTTTTCTCAAATTAAAGCCTCAGTTACAAGGCCATACTTCAGAGAGGAACAAGTAACCATCGACGAAGCGTTACGCATGTACACTACAAACGCGGCATATGCCTCATTTGAGGAAGACTTGATCGGCACAATTGAGGAAGGTAAACTTGCAGATTTAACTGTAATATCCCATAACCCATATGAAATCAACCCTGACCGCCTTGACAAGATAGACGTTGAGATGACTATAGTAGGCGGGAGAATTGTATATCAAAGGGAGATCGGCGTTTTTGCGTAATCTATAATTTTAGCGGTAAAAAATAGATTGTAGACCAATCTGCCACTCAGAGTGGTGATGTCCATCTGTCTGAAGGCATAATAATAGCGTTTTCAATACTCTTCCTAGCGTTGATTATTGACTACTTGTTTAGTGATCCGTCCCCCAACGAGCCTTGGCGTCTTCGCTACAAGCTGCATCCAACCGTTTGGATAGGCTTTCTAACAGGTTTTCTGGCTAAGCGGTTAAAACATAAAAATCCTAAAGTAGAGAAATTGAACGGCGTGCTATTAGCGCTTATAGTGGTTGCGGTTTCAACAATATCCTCCTATCTAGCCCTGAAGTTTGTGGATGTTTTTTTGGGCACCATAATATACACGATTTTGGCAGCAGCCCTCCTTAAGTCAACAATTTGCATAAGGCTTGAAAGCAACTGGGCCGTCGCTGCATCGAAGGCTATAGGATCCGGAGACTTGGCTGAAGCTAGAAAATATGCCCACTTCTCTCGCAGGGATCCCTCAAACCTAAACAGCGCGCAGGTAGCATCATCAGTAATAGAGTCCATGGCGGAAAATCTCACGGACTTTAAAGTTTCCCCGCTCTTTTACTATGCGCTTTTCGGGCCTCCGGGAGCAATAGCCTTCAGGGCTATAAACACCTTGGATGGAATGGTGGGTTTCAAAGATCCGGAACATATAAACATTGGATGGTTCTCTGCAAAACTTGACACGGCAGTCAATTACATCACAACCAGAATTGTAACATTGCTCATAATCCTTGCCGCTGCAATATTAGGCGAGGACTACAAAAGCGCATGGAAGATAGCCCAACGTGACCATGCTAAAGTCCCAAGCATAAATCACGGTTGGACAATGGCTACCATGGCCGGAGCCCTCAACGTGCAGCTGGAAAAGCCTGGCCATTATATTATCGGCGATAAAAAACAGGAAACCACCCATGAGCATATACTAAAAACCTTGAAGATAAGAAACGCTGTTCTCATTATATTTATACTTCTAATGGCACTTCCAATACTATATATACGCATTCAATTTTTGGGTCTCTTGATCTAGATATGTCTAAGCGAGGACTGAAGGGTTCAAGCCAAATTTACTTTTGCCTCATCAAGCATTTCCATTATTGCTAATCCATAGGGGCATCTTGGCTCACATTCGCCACATTTTATGCACCTGTCAGCCTTGACTTCGAGGCCGCTGTACAGCTTCTTTGCCCAATTCCTCAAATTGTAGGCTCTATAAAGAGTGTAAAACCTTAAAATGGCTGGAATGTTCAAATCCTGCGGACAGGGTAGGCAAAGTCCACAATCCCTACAATATCCATTAAGCTCAACCTTAAATAGTTCCTTTTCATGATCTGTTAGTTCAGTATAATTTCTTCCAACATCCACGGAAATTTCCACTTCTAAAGTTGACCTGAACCCAACAACAACCGAAGAGACTTCTTGTGCTAGGATAAACCTTAAAGCTGTCTTAACCATAGTTTCTTTATCGGATCCAAGCAAACTCTTCAGGTCAGGCTCGTCTGAAAGTAAAGACAGTGAGGGCTTATATAAACAAGTTATTAGATTTGAGGTTTTAGCCGAGAGGGGCTTCATAGCTACAATCCCTATGTTCATGCTTTTTGCTAAGGGCACAAGCTCCTCCAACGCTTGCCTTGTAACTATGTTTATGGGAACAAGCACCGTATCAAACTCGTTTGTTTTTATGGCTTTTACAAGCACATGGGGCTTATGCCCAGTTATCCCTATAAAATCCACAAGACCTTCTGAACGCGCCCTCTTACAGGCCTCAAGGGCCCCTCCAAAGTTTATGGCTTTTTCCAACGTTTTTTCATCATCAATCCCGTGCAGCTGGATTATATCCAGCCTGTCCGTCCTCAGTCTTTTTAAACTGCATTTAATGTCCGAATAAACGTCCTTCCTCGTTCTTGATCCCGTCTTAGTCGCTATGACACATTTATCTCTTACATCTTCTAGCGCAACTCCAATTTTTTCCTCACTGTCTCCATCAAGTTTAGCAGTGTCAAAATAATTGATTCCAAGCTCGAAGGCCCTTCTCACAACCCTCTTCGCCTCCTCCATGGGTAATTCAGAAATCCACGTACCCCCAAAACCTATAACTGAAACTTCAAGACCGGTTCTGCCCAGCCTTCTTCTCCGCAACATTAATCCCTTTAAAATGGAAACACAGCTTCAAAGAAATAACTTTCCTTTAAGCTCTGATAAAAGCGTGACTCTCCATACACGTTTAGAGTGAAAATTTATAAAGAATGTTCCATGTGACCAATTATGTGCGAAAAGATACAACGCCAAATGCTGGTCCGGCCCTATGAACTGCCATTTTGTAACTCGCCCTTATGAGATAATCATCGGTGGGCACCAAAAACTATAGAAGGATAGAGTCACATGCCTTCAATTATTTATGGATGGTTCGCATTATTGGGCGAGTATAAAATGAAGGATGCTGGATATGGTGTTTAATCCCGTAGAAAACAGCGTTTTCTGGGATGCATTAATAAAGTCTCCGCCTATTAAAAAAATGCTAAACATATCCCTTGAAAAATGTCCGGTCTGCGGAAGGCAGGTGATTGATACCGCTATAAATGATTATATTGGCACTATTTCACAAAAGTGTGGGAAATGTAACGTATACTCAAAGATAATAAGGTTCTGGATTGAATTTCTGCGAAGGGGTCTGCTTGTTGAAAGGGAGAGAGTTGAAAAGACCCTTGCAGATCCATACGTTAGACGGGGCGTAAAAAGCATTGTTAATACGTTTATATACTTTGGCATAAAGAGACCATTAACTGTTTATTCACCCTTCCTCGTTGTCTGGGATTATACCCGCAGATGCAATCTAAGCTGTAAGCACTGCTACTCTAAAGCTGGGACACCATCACGTAGGGAGCTCAATACAAAAGAGGCTTTGAATGTTGTAGATCAACTTGCAGACTTTGGAGTTGTAGCGTTGGCATTCTCCGGGGGGGAGCCCCTGGCCAGAAAAGACTTTTTCCAGGTTGCTGGACACGCTGCGAACTCAGGTCTCTATGTTTCGGTAGCAACAAACGGGACGCTTATAAGTAAGAGTGTCGCAAAAAGGCTGCGGCAAATAGGTTTAAACTACGTGGAAATTAGCATAGACGGTGCAAGCTCGGAGACCCATGACGAATTTAGAGGGCTGAAGGGCGCCTTTGATATGGCGATTAAAGGACTAAAAAACTGTGTTGAAGAGGGACTATGTACATCCATTGCTGTTACTGCAACGAAAAGAAACTTCAAAGAAATTCCAAAAATATTAGAGCTAGCCGAAAAAATCGGGGCAAAAAGGTTCGCCATATTTAATTTTGTACCTGTGGGCCGAGGCGCTGAAATGACCTCTCAAGATCTAACACCAGAAGAAAGGGAGGAGTTGATGCTTTTCTTAGTAGATAAGCTCTTAGGCAAACATAAAGTGACCATACTCGCCACTACACCCCAACTTGCAAGAGTAGCCGTAACTAGACAGTGCGGTGTGAAAGGCGAGGTTTACATGCCAATGGCGCATATGCAAACTACAACAGTGAGCAGCAAAGCTATAGCCCTCGCAGACTTTATTGGTGGATGTGGCGCCGGAAGGCTTTACTGTTCTATATCGCCAGAAGGAAACGTTCAACCATGCGTCTTTCTGCCTTTGAAGGTCGGAAACCTGAAAAAGGAAAAATTTAGTGATATATGGCTGAATTCAAAGATATTTGATGCTTTAAGAAAACGCGAAAACCTACATGGGCCGTGCGGCCGCTGCAATTTTAAATTAATTTGCGGTGGATGTCGGGCAAGAGCTTACGCCTATCATAACGACATATTGGCCTCTGATAGCGGTTGCATTATTGCAAAGCATTTGCTGGGAAGTGCGTAAATGGGCAAGGAAAGAAACGTTTTCCTAATAAGCGCTGATGAAAGTGAAACTGAAAAAACCCTAAAGCAAGCCTTGAGGCTTACAGGATTCAAAGCAAAAGGAATTGTTGTAATAAAACCAAACATTTGTGCGCCTAAATATATCCCAGGCGCTGTTACGAACCCTGCCATTCTTGGAAGCCTTGTTGAATTGCTACGCAACACAGCGGAAACAGTTATTGTAGGCGAGTCAGATGGCTACAATTACTCTTGCGATCTTGCCTTCAAAAAAACAGGTATCAAAAGAGTCGTTGAGAATGCCGGCGCAACCGTGCTAAATTTTTCAAGGGATGCCCTTGTTCGGGTTCGCTTTAAAGGATCCAATGTTGGCAGCGTTTATCTTCCGAAGACGCTGTTGAATTCAGATGCATTGGTCAATGTGCCAGTTATGAAAACTCACGAGTTCACCACCTATAGCGGAGCTATAAAAAATCTTTTCGGATTAATTCCTGATAGCAGACGAATTTTTCTACATCCCCATCTGAATGAGGTGTTATATAATCTTTACATTCACCTAAAGCCAGACCTTACAATAATGGATGGATTAATAGCCATGGAAGGAAACGGTCCAACAAGGGGAAAACCAGTTAGGATGGGTTTAATCTTGGCTAGCGTGTGTCCATTAAGCCTTGACATAGTGGCCGCGAAGATTATGAATATAGATTGGAGAGAGGTGGGCCACCTGTTCTATATAGCGGAAAAAATAGGGCTTAAGGAAGAAAACATTAAAACCATTGGATGTGATCCGACAGAGGTAACCCGTAGTTTTGCCCTTCCAGAGGAGGATCTGCCTGTAAGATTACAGCATAAAATATATGCGTATGAATTATTAACAAAAATTGCTTTCTCCAATTCAAAACTAATTAAGATTCTCCAGAAATTTATCAACCAATATCGGAAGCTTCTTCACCCCGCTAGCGCTTCATTGTAGACTTGAAGGACCTGCTTTACTATATTATCCCAGTTAAGTTTCACCTCAATAGTTTTTCTTCCAGCGATTCCAATTTCACAAGCAACGCTAGGATTTTCCATCAAGTATAGGATTTTTTCGGCTAATCCTTTAGAGTCATAGGGTCTAACAAGAAAGCCGTTCCTTCCATTTTTAATAACCTCAGGAATTCCGCCGACCGTTGTTGTAATAACGGGCAATCCACTTGCCATAGCCTCCAACATAGCGAACGGCATATTCTCATAGATGGATGGGAAAACAAAAATGTCCGCCGCTGCATAAAGATTTGGAAGCTTCTCGTCGGGATAATATCCGAGAAAAACTAATTTTTCCTCCACTTTAAGCTTTTTAGCATAACGTCTTAGTCTCTCCTCTTCGTCCTCCAGTCCCTTTCCAGATATCACGAATTTAATGTTTCTAAACTTCTTCGCTACGTGCGGAATGGTCTCTATCAAAGTTGGCAGCCCCTTCCTGCTATACAAGCGGCCCACGTAGAGGATTAAAAAATCATCCTCTCTGAATCCAAGTTCACGTTTATACAGGTTTTTCTCATCCTTTTTCGCAGGTTTAAATTTCCAGGTATCTACGCCATTATAGATTACTTTAATTTTCCATGCGGGTACATTATAATTCTTCAAAATTTCCCTTTTAGTATATTCGCTAACTGCGATTATTCTATTTGAACGTTTCAACAGTTTATACTCAAACCTCTTTAAAATTTCCTTAAAAGTTCTAACAATTTTCTCGTTTGTGTTTAGGCTGCTGAAGGGCTCCTTTTCAAGGGCTCTGGCTTCTCCTTCCCATGTTGAATGAACTGTTGAAATTAGCGTTTTTCCGAAACCATTGGGAATTGCGAAGCTTGGAATTAATGGGAGATTCGCATGAGCTATATCTACTGAAAATTCAGCCTTAAGCTTACTTAAGCTTCTGTATGAAGATTTGAAGAAAAGAATTGGACCCAGTAGCGGAATATCCCTTACCTTTATCTGTAAAACCCTAATCTCATCCTTCGACATGCTTCCTTCATACTTGTTGCCCTTAGTTATAACGAGCGGAGAGCTTCCATACTTACGCAACATTCTAGATAAGTAGTAAACATACGACCCTGTCCCGCCAGTTATGGGGTAGTACTCCGGGGTTATGAAGCATATGTTCATCAAAGGTCAACCTTTAAGCTGCTCTTGATGAAATTAATAATTGTGATGGCGCCTCCCATGGTCCATGCAATTGCCCTTACAATGTAGACCGGCACAAGACAAAGGGCATCTGCATCCTTATATAAGTATGCGAGTTTAACTGCGGAGATTATGTAAAAAAGAAGAAGGGATGCAAAAATTAGGGCTGAAAAATACCATAGAAACTTCTGGAAGAACCCAAGAATAGCTAATAAAAATGAAGATGCAATTAAAACTGGCTGTATATTCATATCGAAGCCTGTTATGTAATCACCTTTAATCAAATTCGGGTTTTTAAGGTAAAGTTTAGCTGTATTCTTTCCGTATTGTAGCTGTTGCTTGAAGTATTCTCTCCATGTAGGCCTATTATAGTGAAAGCATTTGGCCTCTCGTTCAAGGACTATTTTGTAACCCTTTTTGGTTACTCGAATTCCAAATTCCGTGTCATACTGGGACGGCAGTTCCTCATTGAACCCTCCAATATCATCGAAAATTCTCCTCTTTATAAGCAAGTTCATGGTTGCTATGCGACTCACAGTTCCCCTTATGCGGCTATACCTATACTTTAAATCAAAACCTATACATTTTGGCAGAACTTTGTCACTGTTCCAGGTTTCAATTGTTCCGCTAACCGCTGCAACATTTTTTTCTTTTAAATGTGGCAGCAGCTTTTTCAGCCACTCCTTTTCCACCTTAGCATCAGCATCTACTATGCCAACGACATCGCTTTCAGTACTATTTATGGCGTAATTATACGCTTGAGGAGCGTTCATGGACATCGAAATAGCTTTAACTGGATAATTCTTTACGATTTCAAAAGTTGAATCCCGAGAACCTCCATCTACAACGATTATTTCCAAAAGCTCCTTTGGATAATCCTGTTCAAGAATTGATCTAAGGCATTCCCCTATTGTTTTTTCGTTATTCAATGTAGCAACTATTATGGATACCTTAGGTGCAAATTCAGCGCTCGACCAATTCATGCTTAATCTCCTATAAATGAGAATAAGATTGTTGAAAAGATTTTAAGCCCATCTCGTAACGGATCCAGTTTTGACTTCCCATATGTTCTTTGCCTAAACTTTATAGGCACTTCCTTAGCTCTATAACTTCTCTTTAAGGCTTTTACCAGCAATTCGGACTCTATCTCATAACCATTTGATCTGAACCTAATGCCCTTCACCAACGTGGACTTTAAGGCTCGGTAACCAGACTGAGAGTCTGAAATGCTTCTTCCAGTTAAAACTTTAATAATAAGATTGAGGAACTGAACTCCTGCCTTGTTTAGCTTATTTTGGAAAATATTTTCTTTATCTAGAAATCTGGACCCTATGACGATGTCAGCTTCGTCTTTGAGGATCGGGGTGATTAGCTTTGGCAGTTCCTCTGGATTATGGGATCCATCTGAGTCGATTGTCACGATTATGTCGCCTTTAGCGTTTTCAAAACCTGTTCTGAGCGCGTAGCCTTTGCCTCTGTGCTCTCTGAGTGGCAACACTTTCACTTCGCTTTTTAAAGAAACCCTAAGAGAGTTATCTGTGGAGCAATCGTCTACAACTAGGATTTCGTAGGGTAGAGACATTTTCTCCAAAGTGATTTTGACTCGTTTTAAAACATCGCCTATTGTAAACTCCTCGTTAAAGACAGGAATAACTATAGAAATCGCCGGTTTAGAGTTTTGCATCACAACTTTTTGAAACGAAGGGATTTATAAATGATGTAGGTATAAATGTTGCGAAATGGACGACAGATTGATAATAGCGCGAATTAGGGAGAACCTTGCTAATAGAAATAAGGCAGATAAGATTATGTGGTTCTCCATGTGGTTCTTAACTTCCGTGGCAACATTTGGACTGGCGTTCTTTCCAATGATTTATCTACTAGTGGATAGGCGAAATAAGCATTTCAAACGCCAAAAAGAACTAGAAGCCCTTTTAATTGCCTATTTCAAAAATGGAAAAGTTATCGAAACAGAATCCCATGAATGTGGTCCGATTAGAAGAAACCCGCTTCTCTGGTCTTTATCCGTAATGCTGATCTTACCAATTTTCCTAATAGCATACCTGCTCTCTAAGGATCTAATTTCACATGCAAAAAAACAACAGGAATTCTTTGAAGCGCTAATTGGAGAAAAAAGCTTTAAGGCACCGACATTGAACCTTAAAAGTTGTGTGTTGATAACCGTGTTTACGTTAGGTTTAGGTGTAATTTACTGGTTATATAAAATTTTTAACTGTTATAATTACCACTTTAAAGAGCAATGGTTAATGGAGGATAAGATAATCGCCTTGATCAAGTAAAAAGGGGGTAACTTTGATGGCTGAAATAGTTACTCGCAGACCTCATGGTGGAGATGTGTGGAACTTCTCAAGAAAATATGGTTTTCCTATAGAGAAAATCATGGACTTTAGCGCTCCAATAAATCCTCTTGGCCCTTCTCCGGAAGCTATTAAGGCCATAAATAAACTTTCAAGTTTGATTAGGTTTTACACCGATCAAGATCCAGTTGAATTGAAAAAGGACATATGTGAATATGTTGGAGGAATAAAGCCTGAAAATGTTATATTAGGAAACGGCTCCGTTGAACTCATTTACATGTTCGTGGATGTTTTTGCTCGCGGGTCTGAAGTAATCATTCCAGTTCCATCTTTCACTGAATATGAAAAGGCAGCGTTAAGAGTCGATGCTAAACCTATGTTTGTGGAAATGTCCAAGGATTTCTCCTTGAATGTCGATAAACTGAAAAAATGTTTTTCTGATAACACGCGGATGCTTATTGTCTGTAATCCACATAGTCCATCTGGAAGGCTGTTTGGCAAAGAAACCATGTTAGAACTTGTTGAATTTTGTGGGAGTAAAAATGTCTACATTCTTGTTGATGAAAACTACATGGACTTCATCAATTCGGAGCAAGACTATACCTTAACGTCCTATGTGCATAAATATGATAACCTTTTTGTGGTAAGGTCTTTCTCGAAGTTTTTCGGCATGCCGGGATTAAGATTGGGCTATGGGATAGCTTCTGATGCTTTAGTTAGATCGTTGGAAGATTTTAGGCTGCCTTGGAATGTTAATGTATTATCAATTATTGCTGGACGAGCAGCTTTGAAAGATGTGTCATTCATTGAAAAGACTAAACGTTATATTGCAAGTGAAAGGGGAAAATTAGCTTCGATGCTGAGTGAACTAAACATGTTAAAGGTTTTCCCTTCTGAAGTTAATTTTCTGCTAGTCAAAATCTTGAACAAAGGGATAACTTCGACGTCTCTGAAGAGTAAACTTTCGGAGAGAGGTATTATGATAAGGAGCTGTGAGGACTTTCGAGGACTTGATGAAAGCTACTTAAGGATTTCCGTTCGAAAGCGTGAAGAAAACAAGTTTCTAATTAAGACCTTAAAGGAGATTCTTCTAGGGTCAAAAACAGAAACTATTGCTTGATGTATTTTTGCTTTAAGTATCTTTCTCCTGCAGTCAAATCTTCAAGGCTGTTTATGTTCAGGGCGGCCTCCATGTTGTCTAATATGAGAACCTCCTGGTCTATTTCTTCCTCAAATATTTTATTTCCATCTATTATGTTAATTCCTGAGACAGCGTATATTTTGCCGTCTATTTCATAGTCTGACTCAGAGGAAAGCCCGATTTCTTTGCATTTTTCTATGGGCACTAGAACAGTTAATGCTGACTTTCCGCATGTTTCATAAATTGAGATTATTTGGTCAATGAATGCTCCCGTTAAAGCTGGCAGATCAGCGGAAACTATCAAAACTGGACAAAAAAATTTTTTCTTTATAATTGCCTGCTTTAAATCATGATGGTAATCCTTCCCAGAAGTTTTTACAATGTCTAATCCTTTCTCACGACATCTTTTTTCAGTCTCAGGCGAATGGGGACTCGTCACAATGTAGAATTTTGAAATTTTACTTGAGGATTTCAAGGCCTCCACCACCCAGTCTATTAGAGGTTTGCCTAAGAAAGGCGCTAAGGGTTTTTCAATATTTGATCCGAATCTTTTACCCCTTCCTCCCGCCATGATCAGCGCTGGTATCTTCATAGATTCACCATTATTGCTATTAAGATAAGACATGCCGCTCTGGAAATCTCATTAGTGGCACCTAAGATGTCGCCTGAAACCCTTCCGAAAAGTTTTTCGGAGACACGCTCCATGGCAACCCCTAATATGAAGATCATAAGGATCAGCGGGATGCTTAAAATCCCAAAAAGCAGCGAAACGATTGAGAATGAGATGACGTAAGCCACCACGTTAAGCTTTCTTTTACTGTTAAATTTAGCAAATAATGATCCTAACCCATTTCCTGAAGGTTTTCCAAACCATGCAACCGTAACCATTGCCAGCTTCGCCAAAACCTCAGAACAAATTAACGCATTAAATGCAAAGCTTGAAAGAAGTAAAATTCCTAAAAAGCTCATAAATTCTATAAAAACCGCTAAAAAGGCGCCCTTATAGGTAACGATCCATGCGTGGGCAACAGTGTCTCTTTCTTCCTTCTTTTTCAAGCCTATCACGTTGCCTAAATCCACAAGGCCGTCAAAATGCTGGAGACCTGTTAAAATTAGTATAAAGGCAACTGTTGCCCCTGCGGAGATGGCTTCGATAAGTAACTCTTTCGGCAGTAAAAGCGGGATGACCAAAATGGCGAACAGTTTACGTAGCAAGTATTGGCAGACGCTATGATACAGCGCTGTAAGTAATCCTATGACCCCGCCAATCAGGGGAAATAGAAACATGTGCCTTGCTGAGTTTTCAAGGAAGCTTTCATCTTTTGCTAATGGTATTATCGTGAGGAAGGATACCAAATCCTTAAAAACCCTTAAGGCCTTCATAGTATAATTATTACCATTAAGCCTTCAAATAAAGCTGTAGGTTGATAAAAAGTTTGAGAGGCCTAACAAAAAGATATAAGATAACCAAACTGGTTAGCTTAACAGCAATTAGAAAGGTGTTATAAATGTCCAGATCCATTTTAGTGGGAATATTAAAGCTTCTAAGACTGCCCTATTGGCTGATGACTGGGGGAATTTCCCTATTAATGCTGGCTGCTTTTAGAGGAGGAAACCTAAATGTAAGTGTCGCTTTGTTAACATTTTTTTCTATGGCATTGCTGGGTTCAGCTGGCTTCGCTATAAACGATTTCTTTGATAGGGAAACAGACGCTATAATCAAACCTCATAGGCCAATTCCAGCTGGAGAAATATCGCCCAAGTTGGCTGTAAGCATTTCCTTCGTTTTATTCATTTCAGCACTACTCCTGTCCTATTTCATAAATTGGCTGTGCTTCGCCATAGTGCTGATTGATGCCGTATTATTGATTCTATACTCACTATATATAAAGAAAAAATCAGGCTTTTTTGCGAACGTTCTTGTGGGTTGCTTAACCGGGACAGCTTTCCTGTACGGTGAGGCCTCCGGCTTTGGAGGCATAAGCACAGCTTCTATGTCAATTTATCCAGTATGTTTTGGGACAATTGGAGGTAACATTTTGAGGGATATATTAAGCATGGATGGAGACTCGAAGGTAGGATATCCCACTTTACCTAGATCTTTGGGATTAAAAATGTCTGCCAGAGTTGCTGTTCTGTTTTTCCTGATATGCGCTTTCTCAACCCCACTACCCTATATATTCCACGTTTTCGGTGAAGGATATCTTATATGCATGCTTATTTGGAGCCTGCTAATAATAGGCTCTTCAGCAATTCTTCTTAAAACTACATCCTTTGATAACGTACAAAGAATTGAACGTATCATTACAATGTCGATGATTCTTTTACCCATAGCCCTGCTGATCGAGGCATTCCTATGAAAAAAACCGACAGCATATGTCCAGTCTGCCTAAGAAAATTGAAAACTGACATAATATTCGAAGACGACAAGGTTTTTTTGCGAAAAAATTGTGAACACCATGGAGAGTTTAAAGCCCTTAACTGGCAAAGCACTAAAGTCTACAATTTTGTCGAAAAATTCGATTACTTCAGATATTTTATGAATTTTCATCGGAATGTAAGGGCAAGCGATTCCGAGGAATGTCCCTACGCTTGTGGATTGTGCAGTGAGCATCTTTCAAAAACAGTTATCGCCGTTATAGATCTGACAAAAAGATGCGATTTACATTGTCCAATATGCTTCGCAAGTTTCCCAGAAAATGAGCTCAACTACCAGCCAAGTAAACAAAAAATCTTTAAAATGTTAAGTTTTCTAAACAAACTTGATCCAAGACCTCCTGCAGTGCTTTTTTCAGGCGGAGAACCTTTGCTCCGCGAGGATCTCTGTGAAATAGTGAGGTTTGCACATGACCTGGGCTTCCTTACAATATTGGCAACAAATGGTTTAAAGATCGCCCAAAACCCAGATTTGGCTGCTAAATTGAAAAAGAGCGGTTTAAATGTTGTTTACTTACAATTCGATGGTCTAGATAGAAGTATTAACGAAAAACTAAGGGGAAAAAGACTCATCGATGAAAAATTGAAAGTCATTCAGCTATGCCGTAAATATGACATAGAAATAATACTTGTCCCAACACTTATACGCGGAGTAAACGATGATCAAATTGGAGAAATTGTTCGGTTCGCGGCCAAAAACTCTGATATTATTCGAGGACTTGTCTTCCAGCCAATCGCATTTACAGGACGGGCTTCAGACAATCCTCACATGAATGAGTGGATATACCACACTTTTGCAGAGGAAATCGAAAAATCTACATCCGGCGAAATTAGGGCTACAGATTTATTTCCATTATCAATAATGACGCCGCCGATAATTGTAATGCGACGTTTCATGAAGAAGCCTTGGCCATTATTCTCATGCAGCCCCCATTGTGGGATTGTAAATTGGATATATGTATCAAAAGATGGTCATCTTGTGCCAATTAATAGGCTTCTTGACTTTGAAAAGTTCTTCGGCATTCTCCTTAAACTCTCAGAATCTATTGAGTCAAAGGGCAGAATCCAGATTCTGCTTACGCTTTTTATTGCCGCACTTAAATCTTTAAACTGGAGCCTCGTTCATAAAGAAATAGGTCTGCTCAATTTCTTTAAAACGGTTTTAAGGATGCATATATCCCCAACTTATAAATCCCTTGGCACCATTAGAAGACGCATTTTCCTATTGGGTAGTATGGCCTTTATGGATCGATATAGTTTTGATTTAAACCGTTTAAGGAGATGTGTGATACATTATGTAACCCCGGACTTAGGGATAATTCCCTTCTGTGCGTACAACAATATATATCGGCCGAGAATTGAGGCGAAATATTCGGAAAAGGAAATAGCGCTGAAAGTTTAGGCTTCTATAACATCAATCGGAAAAACGATAAAATGGTAAAACTCCAACCTCCTTGCTTCTTCATTAAATACCCATAACTCAAAAACCAAAGTAAATCTGCCCGTCTTTTCGATAACAATTTCTACCTGATTCTCCCAAGACCGGCCGCTTTCAACTTCCACGTCATAGCTTACATTTGCTTCGATTGGAACAGGAATCGTGGAAACAGGCCTATCCGCCACTTTTAAAAAAACTTTACCTTTAATTTTTTGCTCCATATAGTTTTCAACAACAATCCATAAGCGACAAGTATTATTCTTTCCAACAACAAGAACCTCTGGATAATTTTCCGCCCTTTTATATGGATCAAGTACATAAAAATTGATATGTTCTTGGTTCATCTTTACCAGCGTGTAATTATAAACTAATAGAGTTAACGTTACTGCGAGGGCTAAAATTACTGAAATCAAGCGTGTGTTCCTGTCGGAAAAATTTGTCAATCTATAAAAGTACTTTTTGACGCCCTCTTTTAGTGAAGAGATCACCTCTCCAGCACTCCCTTCAGCAGGACTTTAAATATCTCCAGCCCAGCTTTCACTCTTCTGAGTTTTGATTTGCCATACACTCTCAACTTGTAGGTTGTCGGCCTCTCTATTATTTTTAAGCCCTTTTTAGCGAACGCAACCAGCATCTCAGTGGCAAAGGCCATGTCATTCTCTTTTAGATGAACTTTGTTAAGAGCTGAACGTTTTATGGCCCTAAAACCCGACTGGCTGTCCCAAAGATTTTGGTTATAGAGTACGTTAAAGGCGAACGTTATAATTTTGTTTCCAATATAATTTATGACGTCCATGGATTTATCTGAAAGATTGTAAATACGTGCGCCTAAGCAGAGGTCGGCGTTCTCGTGATATAACGCGCTAATTAGCCGGTTTAAATCACGAACCTCGTAAGTTCCATCGCCATCAACAATCAGTATGATGTCGCCTCTAGCGTGAGCTATGCCTGTCCTTAGGGCTATGCCGTATCCCCTTCTGGGCTCCACTATTAACTTGCATTTTTCCTTCTGAACAATTTCCCTAGTATTGTCAGTGGAGCCACCGTCGACTATAATTATTTCATAAGGGTATGCTATGGTCTCCTTGATCGTCTTTATTATATCACTTATCGTTCCAGCCTCATTAAGTGTAGGGATTACAACCGAAACCATGCTGTTTTCTTGCATATTTATTTACCTTAGGTACGGCATTTTAGAGTCTGCTTCTTGACTAAATAAGTTCTTCGTATATTTCAATGAGTCTCCTAACATTCTTATTCCAGTTAAATTTTCGTTCCACAAATTCTCTAGCCTTTTTGCTGTAAGTGGAAGTATCGCTCCTTGAAAACTCCAACAATGCCTCTGCAAGATTGGCAGCGTCATTCGGTGGAACTATTTTGCCACAATCCCTGTTGATTATTTCAGGTACTCCGCCAACATTTGTTGCTACCACTGGAAGGCCGCATGCCATAGCTTCGAGTAAGACTAGCGGCATTCCCTCGCCGGATTTTGATGGTAAAACAAAAAGGTCAGCGGCGTTATAATAATGTGGAAGGTTTGCGTCTGGAACAAAACCCAAGAGTCTAAAATTCTTCTCAAGCCTATACTCCCGTATTTTTGCACTGATTTTCTCGTGATCCGGGCCGCTTCCTATAACAAGGAAGAGTAGGTGGGAGTTCTTCTCTACGGCGATTTTCGCACTTTCCAAGAGGGTGTCCACTCCGTTTTTATAGACCAGCCTTCTAACGGTTAGCAGGACGAAGGAATCCTCAGGGATGCCGATGGTTCTTCTTATTTTAAGCTTTGAACGTTTCGCCGGCTTGAACCTCTCTAGGTCAACTCCATTATAAAGCACTTCAGTTTTTTGCTTTTTGGCTCCCAGGCTCAGCACGTAGTTTAGGGTCGCGTTGCTAACAACCAATATTTTATCCGCTGCTTGAATAACCATTTTTCCAATGATTAAATCATTTAACTTTTCAATAATGTTCCAGAAGGGCCCATAATCAATAAACGTGTTATGTTGGGTCAAAACTATTGGTTTAGAAAATTTTTCAGCAACTTTAACGGCCACACATGAAGAGGGATATGGATGCCCATGCACATGGACTATGTCGCAATTTTTGACATGCTTTAGAAAAATCCCATAGCTTTTCGGCTTAGGGATGCTGTATGGTATTCCAAGTTTAAAGCCTGCTTTTATAGTAGGATAACAGTAAACTTTCAGCCTGTCCAAAGTGTATTCGCTTTTTCCGGCAACATCACTTGTTATTATTATCGGTTTGAACCTCTCAGGAGGCAAGCGAACGCTTTGCTCGTATACAACTTTTTCTACTCCCCCTACGTGGGGTAAAAAAAGGTGAGTTACGATACAGACCCTTATTCGATTCATCTAACGCACTTTTTGGAAGTTTGTATGCGACAAATATAACCCTTACACTTTTATATTATATCAAAATTTCAAAGGATCCCCTGACGCTAAAATGCTGATGAGCACTAGCATTCGTGTTAGCTCGTTTGAAGCGCCCATAACATCACCGGTGATTCCCCTGAAATGCTTATTAGAAATCCCCAAAATTATTGTTGCCGTCACTACGGAAATTGCTAATAGCAGTAGTCCGATCGTTTTTAAGGTCAAAAAAACAATTATTGAAGAGATTGCGAGGGCCAATATTATTCGCAGTTTTCTATGGCTGCTATGCATGGCCTTAACGAAGTACGTGTTCATACCCTCGTGAGCTGATTTTCCCATCCAAGCCAAGACAACCATGGCGAGTTTAGCTAATGTCTCAGAAGTCACTAAACTTTGTAGTATTACGTGCACTCTTAACTCTGATATGGCAAATGTTGTGGCTAAAATTGTTATTAACCCGAGCATAAAGCCACCAGTTCCCGTTTGCACGTCATGCATTGCCTCAATTTTCTTGTCTGGAGATCCATGACACATCAGTCCATCACCAAAGTCTAAAAGTCCGTCAGTGTGATGTAGTCCTGTAAGCAATAATAAGAAACCACATGTTAAAGCTCCAACAACTAAACCTGGAAGAATGTAACTTAAAGCTAAGCCAAAAATTCCCGCTAAAAAACCCAACATTGCTCCGATGAGTGGGAACAAGTACATATGCTCCGCCGCGTCCTCAAGGCAATCCTCTGTCATACCCACTGGAAAAATAGTCATAAAAGATATCAGATTTTTTATAGTCTTAATCATGTGTACTTTCATCTCCTTACCGAACCAATTTACTCCTGTTTTGCGCTCAAATTTTATTTTCTTTCAATTCTAATCGCTTATGCCCCCTAATTATTTATCTGCTTTTATGTTCTATTTAGCATTGTGATCTTGAAATGTTCGAAATCTCAAGGAAATCTCTCATAGAATTTTTAGAAAGGAAAGGAATAACTCTGAAGGATCTTGTGGATACCGCTTTAGAGATGTTCTCGCCGCATCCAGGAGTGGAAACAAGAGAAAAAGCTGCGCAATTATTGGCAGAAGAATTTGCTGAGGTTTTGGAGGATGTTAATGTATCCTGCCTGCTTATTGCAAGTTTTCTATTAGAAGAAGCTGCGGAACAAGGTCAAGTGCCTGGGCTGAATCCTGATAGGTTGAAAGGTCCAGCGGGACTGGTTGCAGATGAAATTCTAGGGATGAGCATAGCAACCTACATTGCCGGGGCTAGGGGGATTTTTGAGCTTGTAAGATTTGATCAAAATAAACCAGGAATTCTGAAAAGGCTCGGCCCCATTGTAAATGATGCCATAGGCGGTTTAATAGCGGGAGTTTCATCAAACATGTATACAAAGGCTCTAAGGGCGAAAGTTACTAAGTAAGTGGCTTATGAGATTCCCAGAACTGCCCAGTTATTATTTTTTAACCAGTTATTATTTTTTAGATAAGTATTTAGATAAGTATACATTTACATTTGTTTGAATACATTTTAAGGATTCGCTACCTTTATTTATAAAGGCGACATTAGATGGTTTTAGAAAAGTTGATGATGAGGGTTGCTGAAGTCTGAAATGAGGGATATATGGAATGTCTACAAAGCCCCCCAAGGATGATGCGTTAGAAGCATTAGACTTTATAATAAACGTCTTAAGAGAGCATGAAAAAGATTTAGATCGACTAATAAGCGAGCTAGGTAAAATAACCGAGAAGCTCGGAGAGGCTAGCGAGTTAAGCTGTAGAATAGAGAATATTGAAAAGCGAATTGCAAATCTTCAGGATGGATTCTCTAAGTTAACTTCCTATATTTCAAGACTTGGCGAGTCACAAACAGGGACTGTGCAACTGCAAGAGCGGGAAACGTGTCCTTCGCTAACGAGACGGGGGATGTTGGTTCTGCGATGTAAAAATTGGGAGGATTTTCAAGCTTTAGCCCATCAAGCTCAAATGGTGTTTTTTCTATATAAGGAGATGGACAAGAGTTTTCAGTTAAATGCTTTTAAGGAAAATCAGGTAATAACGTATAGGGGAGAGCTTCCGATATCTGCTACCATTATTTTTAAGACATGGCTTTCTAGACAATTGAATATTCCTGAAGCCAAAATTTTTGAGGGTCTCCTTTCTGTTGAATGGCTTATGTGATATTTTGGACGTTCCATCTAAGTTTGTCACTTCTAACTCTGAGCTTTGATTATAGAAATTATTCAAAACGTCAACATTTTCCTGTTTAAGTAAGTATTCATATTCAGTAATGTTTTTATAACAGCATGAATATTAAGTCTTACGATGTTATATGGGGCTGAGGTTGAAGGCCAAAATAGCAGCCAAATTTTTTGTTTTTCGAAGCCTTCTCCCTTCTCCTCGATGACGGATGGCTACTTGGCCGAAAAACTATGAAGCCCCAAATTATTGAACATGGACGGTGTAAATGAGCGGGTCTCAAGGAACCTTGGAAAAATTTTTGAGGAGTTCGCAAAGTTTGAAGAAACAATGAAGGAGCTCTGTTTCTTAAAATCTATTGTAAGGGATATTGAGTGTATCAAGCGCATGATTAGAATTAAAAAGTATGATTAATGCGTAAGGTAAAGCCTTTAAAGTCTTTCATCATTATCCTTTTTGGCGGACAGGTAATGGAACACTCAGAAGCGAACATTTACTTCTTTAATACGTTGACCCGTAAAAAAGAGAGATTTATTCCCATCGAGAAGGGAAAGGTAAAAATATACACTTGCGGTCCCACGGTTTATGATTTTGCTCATATAGGTAATTTTAGGACTTTCCTATTTCAGGATCTTTTGAGGAGATGGCTTGAGTACCGTGGTTTTAAAGTAATTCAAGTTATGAATATAACCGACGTGGATGATAAAACAATAAAAGGTTCTAGAAAGCAGGGTATTCCGCTCAAGCAGTATACTGACTACTATACCAAAGCCTTTTTTGAGGATATAGAGGCTTTGAACATAGAGAGAGCTGAGTATTACCCAAGGGCTACGGAAAATATTCCCGAGATGGTCGCCCTGATTAAAAAGCTTCTAGAGAAGGGGTACGCGTACAGAGGTGAAGATGGCTCGATATACTTTGACATTTCCAAGTTTAAAGATTACGGAAAGCTTTCGAAGCTAAAAATAGATGAGCTAAAGCCTGGTGCAAGAGTGAAGGTTGATGAGTATGGAAAGGATGAAGCCCGAGATTTCGCCCTTTGGAAGGCTTGGGACGAGGAGGATGGTGAAGTTTATTGGGAAACGGATATCGGCAAGGGGAGGCCAGGTTGGCATATCGAGTGCTCTGTTATGGCCATGAAATACCTTGGCGAGACGATAGACATACACAGTGGTGGCGTAGATCTCATATTTCCCCATCATGAAAATGAAATTGCCCAAAGTGAGGCCGCCACAGGAAAACCTTTCGCCCGCTATTGGTTGCATTCTGAGCATTTGCTTGTAGAAGGAAGACGTATGGCGAAGAGTCTTGGAAACTTCTACACTTTGAGGGACTTAATAGCTAGGGGCTATGATCCAATAGCCATACGCTTCCTCCTTTTGGGGGCTCATTATAGGCAGCAGTTAAACTTCACCTTTGAAGGACTTGAAGTTGCGAAAAATGCTGTAGAGCGCCTCAGAAATTTCGTCTATAGACTACTAGAGGCTAACGGGAAGGGCTGCGGGGAGAAAATTAAGCTTCTGATGGCTGAAGTTCAAAAAAGTTTTGAAAGTGCAATGGATGATGACCTAAACATAAATGCAGCTTTGGCAGCGTTGTTTAACTTCGTTCGGGAAGTGAATAAGCTTATGGATGAGAATATTCTAAGTAAGGATGAGGCTGCTGAAGTTTATGCATTAATGATGAAGTTTGACAGAGTTTTAGGAGTAATAGGCGAGGTTAGGGTTGAAGAAAAGTTGCCGAAAGAGATTGAGGAGCTTATCCGCAAAAGGGAGGAGGCTAGAAAAGCCAAGGACTGGAAGACTGCAGATCATATCAGGGAGCAGCTTAGATCCATGGGCGTCATCATCGAAGACACTCCTCAAGGGGTTAAATGGCGGATAATTAAGCGCTAAAACATATAAATAGTAGAGGACTCGATTCCCGTTCCTAACCTTTCTCCTCTCTGATTTTCTATTTAAGGACCATAAAAGCTAAAGCATAGACCTTCCATAGCCAAGAATAGAAATGGGCTTAAGAGTATGCAGAGGACGGGCATAGCAAAGCTTCCGCTTCATTATGGTGAGGCTCCTAAATGGCTAGTTGTGCGCATGCGAAAGTTGGCTAGGGAGATTGTAACAATAATAATTGACGAGTATGGAACTGGAGAGCTTCTTAAACGCTTATCTGACCCCTTTTGGTTTCAGGCGTTGGGCTGTGTGCTTGGATATGACTGGCACTCATCGGGCGTGACAACGGTTGTTACTGGCGTCTTAAAGCAGGCTATAATTCCTGAGGAGCACGGCATGGCTGTATGCGGCGGAAAAGGCAAGATTTCAAGACAGACACCCCTAGAGATTGAAAGTACAGGAGAAAAATTTGGGTTCTCAAGCTCCAAAATTGAAAGCCTCCGCTATGCAAGTAGAATGAGCGCGAAAGTGGACAACACTGCCATACAAGCTGGATATCAGCTTTATCACCATGCATTCTTTGTTGATGAGAAAGGACGATGGGCCGTAATCCAGCAGGGCATGTGTCCTAAGGATAGAACGGCGAGGCGGTATCACTGGCTTTCCGAGAATGTCTCGAGCTTTATAGTTGAACCACACAGTGCCATTGTTGGTGATGTTCAACGTGAGGTTGCTTTAGATATGACAGCGAAGAAAAGCGAAGGATGCAGAAAGGCGTCTGTGGACTTGGCATGCGAACCCCCTAGAAAAGTTATGCGTCTCATGATGTCTATAAGGCCTGCTTATCAAAGGTCCCTTATAGAATGGATCCAAACGTCGCATAGTACGGAATGGGTTGAATATCCTATAGAAGTTTTATCCATGCCTCGCAGCATTAATTGGAAATCATTACAACAAGTCTATGAATTCCAACCCAGAAACTATGAAGAACTTCTGAGTTTTAGGGGAGTGGGACCTGCTACAATTCGGGGTTTAGCCCTTATAGCTGAATTGATTTATGGAGAAAAACCAAGCTGGAAGGATCCGGTTAAGTATTCTTTTGCCTACGGCGGAAAAGATGGGGTTCCATATCCGGTGGATCGAAAAGCTATGGATGAATCCATAAGGATTCTTCAGAGGGCAATAGAAGACGCGAGAATAGGCGAAAAAGAAAGGCTTAGAGCTTTAGAAAGACTTAAAGCTTTCATTCCAAACCAAAAATAAACTATTCCATCACACATGCTATCTAGCAATGTCCAAGTAAATTCTCGAGCAACAGAAGGATGAAAAGTTTATTTCATAACCGTTTTCCTCAGCGAATTTTATTGCCTCCTCGGTGGGGAAGGCTATGGCATTTACGCCGGCTTTTATGGCCAGAATATCCGTTTCAATTCTATACTTTCCCTTTGGGCGCATGCACCCTAGTGTTATCGGTTTTCCGGGGAACATTAACCTCGCTAGAGCTGCTACTTTGGCTATATCAATAGGACTTGGCGGTTTAATCCCCTCCATGGGGGTTCCGCGTATAGGCATAAAAGCAATGACAACAACGGCTGCAGGGTTGTATCTAGAGATAATCTTTAACGCATATAACTCGCCCTTAAGCTTCCCGTAATGGAGTCCAACAATGATATGTGGTACAGTATTCACTCCTGCATCACTCAGTGCCCTTAAGGAGGCTTCGTAATCCCCTACTGTTGCATCTAAATTGCAGATTTCTTTAATGGTTTCATCCGCGCCTATAACGTCGATTAAAGCCGCATCAACCCCTGCTTCCTTTAGTCTTTCAGCTCTTTCAAAATTGATGATGCCAACATGCACGAAAATTGTTAAACCGAAATCCTTTTTGACCTTCTTAATGGCATTAATAAACTTGTCTATTGGGACAGATCCGTCCGGTGAGCATCCCCCGCTTATCAGGCAACCAAGGGCTCCCCTATTCTTCAGTTTTCTGCATAAGTTGTATAGTTTCTCCGAGGTTGCAGCCGAGTGCATGGTCTCTAACACTTTGCCATTGCAGTGTTTACATTTCAGCGCGCACATTTTACCCGTCACCGATATCGTTGGAAAATCCCTAGATGAAGAGCAGAAGTATTCGGTTCTATAATACATGAAGCTCGGGGCATAAAAGTGAATCCTTCTCGGCTTTGGTAAGAGCATGTGGCTATGTAATAATTTAGATAGTTCACTATCAGTCATGCACCAGATTTTTTCAGGTGAAAGCAGATCCATACTCTTCGTAAGAGAATTTAAAAGTATAATATAAAATTAATAGCTTTAGTTTCCGTTCTCTTTAGGCTCCTTGTTTTCAAGAGTGGGTGTTTCTAAAGGTCCGCCTGCAACCTCGATGAACTTCCCTCGTTCCTCTAATTTTCTTTGGAAGTTTAGGACTCTAAAAACAGATCTCCCCCGCTCAGTTATAGCATAAAAGTTTTCGCCCTCAGCAAGTTTTTCCTCAACAAGGCCATTCCTCTTTAGAAATTCCAGATGCCATTTAACCATAACACAGTCCATACTAATCTTATATGCGATGGTGTCAACCTTTAAGGGTTTCCTCATTAGGGTTCTAAGTATGTCTTCGCAAATCTTAAGCTTTGACCTGTGCAAGTGCGTCAGCCGAGAAATCTGGTTAATGCTATAAAATAAAAATACTTAGTGAATCTTAAATCCATAGCAGAAAAACGCATTAAAAATAATCAGCTTACGGGTGAAGTTTCTGTCCGCATCCAAAGTCCCGAAAAAAGTTAGAGTGTCTATTGGTTCGGCAATAACTATAGGCCTCTTAAAGGGCCGGCTCGATGCTGAACCTACAACAGCCTATCTTATGACGTATAAGAGGGGAAAGTGCAATGCGAACTGTGGATTTTGCCCCCAAGCTAGAGGAAGCCGAAGCAGGGCTGATATGCTCTCAAGGGTTTCCTGGCCGGCATTCGATACCACAATAGTCTTAGATAGGTTAGTGGCCGCATCCGTGGAGGGTAAAATCAAAAGGGTTTGTATACAAGCGTTAAACTATCCGAAGGTAATTGCCCATCTCAGGGCACTTATAGAGAACATTTTGCAACGCGTAAAGATTCCAATTTCAGTTTCATGTCAACCTCTACATCTTGAGGACATAAAATTGTTAAAGGATGCAGGCGCTGAGAGAATAGGAATACCCATAGACGCCGCTACTGAGGAAATTTTTGATAAGGTTAAGGGAGTATCTGTGGGAAGTCGCTACAACATGAAAAGACAGTGGTCTCTTTTAGAAGAGGCCATAAAAGTTTTTGGGAGGGGCTATGTAAGCACCCATTTTATTGTTGGTCTTGGTGAAACTGAGAAGGAGATGGTTTATGCTATTCAGAAATGCGTTGATATCGGTGTTCTGCCAGCCCTTTTTGCATTCACGCCAGTTTCTGGAACGGCTCTAGAAAATCGTGACCCACCGTCCATTCAGGAATACCGAAGGGTGCAGGTAGCTAGATATGTGATTTTTAAAGGCTTGTCAAGGGCTGAGCTTATGAGTTTTGATGATAGAGGCAGGATAACAAGCTTTGGTGTAGATGCTGAAACTTTAAGGGACATAGTGAATTCGGGTGAGCCGTTCCTAACCTCAGGCTGCCCGCACTGTAATCGTCCATACTACAACGAGAAACCAAGCGGTCCAATATACAATTACCCAAAACCGCTTAGTGCGGATGATATAATCAAGGCAGCTGAGGCTCTAGGTCTTTATCCTAAAGGCTATATGGTTGCGGGTGGCTTAATTTTTGGCTGTTGATTTGTAACCTGTTCAACTATTTTCCAGAACTCCTCTTCAGTTATGCCTTTTCGCAACTCTTTCATTAGTTTCTTGATCTGATAGAAGGTCATTTGGGCTCCTCCCTTGTCTAGGCTTTCATATGTAGCTTTTATCCGTTTGACTATTTCATTTATTTGCCAGTCTGTAGCTTTAATTCCGGCAACTTCCAATTTTTTCTCCACTAGATGTCTTCCGCCGCTTCTCCCAATATAAAACTGAGTTTGTCTATCGATCATTTCGGGAGGGAAGGGTTCATATATGAGGGGGTGGGCAAGCATACCATTGACATGTTCGTCAACCTCATGGGAGAAAGCGTTATCACCAGCTATGGGCTTATGAAATTGTATGGGTAAAGCAAAACTTTTCTCTGCCTGTTGCACAAGTCTATAAAGCTTCTTAACATCAATTCCAGTATCAATATTATATAACAGTTCCAAAGCCATGACAACCTCCTCAAGAGGTGCGATTCCCGCTCTTTCTCCAAACCCAGCGATGCATGTGTGCACATAGGCTACTCCCTCCTCAACCGCTGCTAGCGTGTTTGCTGTCGCTAAGCCAAAGTCATTGTGACAGTGGACCGATAGGGGCACTTCCTTCCCCAGTTTCTGCAGAAGACCCTCTCTAATATGTGAAATTAAGTATCGCATGGATAGAGGTCTCAAAAATCCAACAGTATCCGCCACAACAAGCCTATCCGCGCCAGCCTTAACAGCGGCTTCGAAAATTTGCAGAATATCAGCGAGAGGTGTTCTGGAAGCATCTTCCAAAACAAAGTTCACGGTCGCCCCTTGTTTTTTAGCATATTCTATGCTTTCTATAGTTCTGGAAAGAACCTGCTCCTTAGACGTTTTGAGTCTATATTTCAGATTAAGCCCGTTAAAGGGTGTTGATATCAAGATTTCCTTAATCCCACACTCTAGACAAGCGTCCACATCCTCTTTGGTTGCACGTGCCGAAGCTGCAATTGTTGCATTTTGAAAACCCTCGTTAGCTATTCTTCTGACAGCATTCCTCTCTTCCTCAGAAAGGGCTGGAAAACCAATGGTTATGGCCGAAACCCCTATTTCATCTAAAAACTTGGCCAGCTTAGCCTTCTCAACATAAGTCAGAAAAACCATCGGGGTTTGAACCCCTTCCCTTAGGGTTTCATCCCAAATGAAGACTTTATCAGGAAGTCGTGGCGGTAGATTTCTCCTTAAGCGATTATAATTTGCAATTAAACCCTCAGCTTCTAGCTTCCTAAATATTGTTTTACGCATGCTTTATATTTTCCCCTTTGCAGTGGGCTTCTTTTATTTTGGAATAAGCATTATATAAAAATTAATGAAAGCCAGATCAGAATGGCGCTTTTTCATGTTCCTTGATGACCTTTAGCAACCCTTTGAATATCTTCATTTCAGCAACGTTTACTATGGGGATTTGGAGACTTTTCTCAACCTCGTAAACTTTCTCATATTTAGGAAACTCGGCATAGCATATCTGGCTTATTGGGAACTCCCTTGTCTTCAGCTCATGTTCAAAGGATTTCTCATATACCTCTAGACAGAGTAGGTAGCCGTCAATCCAATAAAGTCTATTGGCTCCATATGTTGTTGCGCACCAAGCAAGATTGTTGATTGAGCGTTTATCAAGCCCCAGCACACGAACCTTCTTTGTTGCGCGGATTTCCACTTCCATTGAGGTCATTCACTCCTTAAATGGGGTATAAAGCACCTCTTTCACTTTACTGCTTATTTTTGGCCCAAGGCCGTAAACTTCCTTAGGCCAGTTATCCACGTTTAGGAGGGCATTTAGAGGAGTTTTATAGGATTTAAGGATTGCTATGGCTTTCTCCCTTCCAATATTGGGTAAGCTTGCTACAAAGAATATTTGGGCATCCGCCAGGGTCTCATGTTTTTTAACAGGGTGAACTACCGGTATTCTTTTTTCAACTATTTGCTCCTGACGGGCAGCCACGTATAGAAAGTCAACTGTTTCTTTATATGATGTTGTATTTACTATCGCTATTCCGTTCTTTGCTAGGTTGAATAGAGCACCCCAAACTGCGGGCGGCTGTATTCTGCTGAACTTGTAGATTATGGGCATATATCCTTCTAGAAGTATCAACGCTTTTGGATAAGTCTCCTTAAGCTTAAATAGCTGCTCAAAAAGATAACGATGTGTAAGAGTGTAGACGAAGTCTTGAACTTTTTTGCGTTCTATAGCGCAGACATCCGATATGATGTAATCGCCCTTTTCCAAGGTTTCAATCTTTACGTTTACACCGCGTTCCTTAAGGCCTTTAACAACCCTTGAAGCGGTGTTTGCTTCTCGACTGTCAACGATAATTGTTGGTTCGGGCTTATCGGTCTTTTTATCTCTTNGATATGGAATTAATGTTTCCGTTCCGGACATGGACTCACTCTTNCTTCATCCGAAACTTTGTTGCTATTTACCTAAAATTAAATAAATCTTTTAAATTATCTAAGCTCGCCAACTTTTGAAAAATTAAGGATTATGGAAATTAAGTACAGTGNAAAACATGCACACATTTGGTAAGTGTTAGAAAAGCCTTGAACTTAAAACGAATCTTCCTTTTGAAGTATAAATAAAAAAGAGGGTTTACTGTAAGCCTTTTTTCGTGATCTCCTTCACTATGCCTGCGGCAATCGTTGTACCCATGTCTCTAACGGCGAATCTTCCGAGCTCCGGAAAATCTGAGTATGTTTCAATGGCTATCGGCCTGAGGGGCTCCATTCTAACTAGGGCGGCCTCTCCGGTTTTTAGGAATGATGGTTTTTCTTCAATGACCTGGCCTGTGCGGGGGTCAATCTTCTTTATCAGTTCAACAAATCGGCATGCCATCTGTCCGGTGTGATAGTGAAGCACTGGCGTGTAGCCTGCTGCAATGGCTGTCGGATGGTAAATCACAATTATTTGACCTATGAATTCTCTTGCGGTTGTTGGAACATTAGTTAGATGCCCACATACATCACCGCGACGTATGTCTGTCTTTGATATGCCACGAACATTAAAGCCTATATTGTCACCAGGTTCAGCCTTTGGAATTCTTGTGTGGTGCATTTCTATTGATTTGACCTCACCTTGCTTATTGGCCGGCATGAATATGACAGTATCGCCTTCTTTAAGGACGCCTGTTTCAACCCTTCCGACAGGAACTGTGCCTACACCCGTGATGCTATATACATCTTGCACCGGGATCCTTAATGGTTTGTCAATGGGCTTTGGAGGAACTTCAAATACATCTAAAGCTTCCAAAAGCGTTGGCCCTTTGTACCATGGCATCTTGTCGCTTGGTTTAACTAAGTTGTCTCCAGTCCATCCAGAAACAGGCACAAAGGGTGTTTTGTCAACATTGTAGCCTATCATCCTTAACATTCTACCGACTTCGCTTTTAATCTCATTGTAGCGATCTTGGCTCCAGTTGACTGTGGGATCATCCATCTTATTAACTGCAACCACCAGCTGCTTTATGCCTAGGATGGAAGCCAAAAATGCGTGTTCCCTTGTTTGACCTCCCGGGCCTATGCCCGCCTCGAATTCTCCCCTCTTTGCTGAAACAAGGAGAATAGCGGCGTCAGCTTGGCTTGCACCAGTAATCATGTTTTTAACGAAGTCTCTGTGTCCTGGGGCATCGATAATCGTGAAAGTGTACTTTTTGGTGTCAAATTTTAGAAATCTAAGGTCTATAGTTAAGCCTCTTTCCCGTTCCTCCTTTAGGTTGTCCAGTACCCATGCGAACTTAAAGGTTTCCTTGCCTAATTTCTCAGCTTCTTCCTCGTATTGCTTTATTGTTCGATCGTCGACGGCGCCTGCCAAGTAGAGTAGGTGACCTGTTGTTGTTGATTTTCCATGGTCAACGTGACCAATGATTATTAGGTTTAAATGTGGCTTTTCTGGTTTGCTCATCATTTTACCTCCATTTCCAAACCTTAACCTCTATTTTTAGTGAATTCGCTTACACAACTATTTATTCAATTATTTTAAGTTTATGATGGATTTTAAGTAAGTAACATCGTTGGTAAAGGTAATAGTGAGATTCATCTTGGACATTTTAAGGAGTATATGTTAGGCTAATTATTATGTCTCTGAAGTCGGGTGCAAATACTTACTATACATAACATGAAGTCGAATTGATGTTTTATCTTGAAGCTTGAGCTATTCTTTCTAATTCGTGGCGTTTTGCAACAGCGTAACTTTTCATGTCATGGTTTGCAGCTAGGATAAGCTCTTCCGCTAGGCATTCTTCAATGGAGCGGGGGCTGTGCATAGCTGCTAATCTCGCACCCTCACATATGTGCCTCAAAGCCAAGTCCACTCTTCTTTGAGGTGAGACGTCCACTGATAAGTGGTATACTATCCCACCGTAAGCGATCCTTGTTGTATCTTCGCATGGCGCAGAGTTCTCTACAGCCCTGACAAGCACTTCTATGGGATTTCTGCCGGTGCGTAAGTGAATAATTTCAAAAGCATGTTTAACTATGTTCATAGCTTTGGCCTTTTTCCCCGCATTTTTACCAGGCCGCATTAAGTTATTGACTAGCCTTTCAACAATATTCACTTCCGCCTTTCCGAAGCGCTTATGTTCATGGCGTCCCATTGAGTGGGGAATCAGAACTGGCTTAAGGCATATATACCTTTTTAATCCTTGGTCGCGAACTTCGGCTCCTTTAAAGGTCCATTTTCCGAAAAGCTTTATTTCTTTTTCTTCTTTACCTTGTTTAGGCTGTTCTTCAACTTCCATTCTAACGCACCGGTTTTTGTTTTCTTCCAAGTACAAGCTCCTTGAGCGATACTCCATTAACCATTATAACTTTCCAGCGGACTCCCGGAATGTCGCCCATACTTCTTCCCCTTGAACCTCCTATGCCTTCAACTATTACTTCATCATGTTCATCAACAACGTTTAATGCGCCGTCTCCAGGAAGGAATGCAGTGATGACTCTACCATTCTTTATTAGTTGAACTCTGACGCATTTTCTTATGGCGCTGTTAGGCTGCTTGCTCTCCACCCCGACCTTTTCAAGAACTATACCCCTGGCCATAGGGGCCCCTTCAAGGGGGTCCGCCTTAACATCCAGTCTTAGCATGCGCCTTTTATAGTATCTATTACTCCATCGGAACTTTTTCCTTTTCGAAACTAGTTTCCGAGCTGCTAATTCACCTTTTGGTGACTTGGAGCCCATGTTTCATTTTTTCCTCTCGCCTACGTTAATTACAAATCTAATATTTAAGCTTAAGACTCAGCACTCTTTGTTTTTATTAAGTTTATTTGATTGTAAAACATCTACGCGACTGCGGTCTCGCAAAAACGAAATAAATGGTTGATGTTCCAATTATATGAGGATCCATGGACTGCTGGCGACTACTTAAGTTTGAAACTCATAATGCATACATGAATATGGCTATTGATGAAGCCGTTTTGGATGCTCGGGTTAGGGGACTTGTCCCAAACACTTTAAGGTTTTACAGGTGGAATCCATCAGCAGTGTCAATTGGATACTTTCAAAAACTAGAAAATGAGGTTTATCTTGAAAATTGCAAAAAACATAATGTGGATGTTGTTAGGCGGATAAGCGGCGGCGGCGCGGTCTACCATGATGCTTACGGCGAAATAACCTATAGCGTTGTGGCGGATATGGAGTCGCTAATGGCTAAAGACCACCTAGATTTTTATGCCAAAATATATGCTGGAATAGTCGAAGCCTTAAAAATTTTAGGTTTAAAAGCTGACTTTCACAAGGGTGATGCAAAAAACTGCCCAAACCTAACCGTTAATAATAAGAAAATTTCTGGCAGCGCCCAGCACCATAGGGGCGGAACCATCCTTCAGCATGGCACAGTCCTTTTGGATGTTGACTTGAAGAAAATGTTTACTTTGCTCAAGGTGCCATGGGCCAAAACTTGCATGGAAGTTGTGGAAATTGCAAAGAACAGAATCACCTCACTAAAGTCGGAGTTGGGAAGGAAAATTTCAATGGACGTTGTGTATAATGCTTTGGTTGATGGTTTCCAGAGAGCTTTAAATGTTAGCTTTAAAAAGGAGGAATTGTCATCATATGAGCGAGAGCTCGCGAAAAAACTTTATGAGGAAAAGTATTCTAGGGTAGAGTGGAATTCTGCTGGGAAGACATAACGGTCAAAGTATAAACACAAAAGTATACTCAGATTTTATTAAAAAAGCTCAAAGTAAGCTCAAACTGGTTGAGCGGGGGCAGATTTATGTTTTATCTTAGATACTAATGTGAATTTCATGGTGTTGAACCTCGCTCAACCCCTTGAATTCAGCGACGTTAACAGTAACAGTATTGTCTTAAGGCTTCAGGCGGGCAATGCGGCTTTCCTATTTACTGGAGATGCTACATTTGAAACCGAAGGTAGCATAATGGCCTTAGGTTCATGTATTCAAAGCCAGGTTTTAAAGGTAGCTCATCATGGGAGCAGATATTCAACCTCTGATAGATTTTTAGATGCTGTTAAACCTACATATGCCGTTAGTAGTGCAGGAAGGGGCAACCATTATAGTTATCCCCATCAGGAAACATTACAGAGGCTGATAAACCATGGAGTTACAATCTATGAAACATTCAACCATGGAATCATCGTGATGCGTACGGATGGTCAGATTATAAAAGTTTACATTGGCGAGGTTTCGCAAGCGTCAAGCTTCGATTTTACAATCTCCCTTCAAGAGAGATTTTTATATTTGGCTCTGGCATTTATGATGATAATCCTATTTTTAGCTTGCACTTACGAGCGTTCTAAAGGGAAATCAACCAAAGAAATAATTATTTTAGTAATTCTCATGCGGCCTTTTACCTATTAAGCGTCCTTCACGGTCTATTTCACCCTTTCGTATTCTTGTTGTTGAAATGGGGGTGTGATTTTCCGCTGGAACCATTTCGACAACAACTATGCTTAGTGGTTGAAGCTGACGTTTCTTTCTCTCCTCATTAATTTTTATAGCCACGGGCTCCGTTTCTCTGCTTACAACTAGTGCTTCGAGGCACCCCCCTGATAGGGTCACTCCGTAGGCATCGTTTAGTGGGACTATTGTGGCGCGCTCAAGTAATCCATGTTTTGCCAGAAAACCTTTCAGCTCAGCTAATCTCTCTTCATAGGAAGCTGTTATATGGGGCTTCTTCATACGACTTACGAATTCATCTGTGCAAAGACCTATCATAACCTGTTCGCCAACCTCAAAGGCCTTAAGAAGCAATGTTCTATGGCCCTTATGAAGTTCATCGAAGGTTCCGCCTACTGCGACCACTTTAAACTTCTTATTCTGCAAGTCTTTACACCAGAAGTCTGGCTCCCTGAATATCCACATTGGCTATTAACACTTTATCTTCCGGCAAAACTTTCTTGAAAGCTTGAACCACCTTCTCAGCATTTTCAGACGTTGTTAAAGCATGCACGACCTCTCCAACCATGTTCTGGGCTGCTCCTATAGCCCCTGCATCGTCAGCAATTTTTATTAATTCCCTAATACGCGGCGTCATAAACCCTGTTCTCTCTGCAAATCTACGGCAGCAAGCTAAAAAGTTTTCAAGGGAGGGTTCTGCAAGAATTTCTTCCAAGGTTCTTTTGCCCCACTTGTTCACAGCTAAACGCTTTTCATGCGAGGATAAAATCTCCCTAGTCGGGGTTGGTCCGAAAACACCGGCTACGATAACATAATCTGTAGATATGGGTATGCGGTCTATTACGGCCACTCCCGGAGCACCAGGCTCAAGTGTGATTACGCAACCCCCAAGCATCAGGGGGCCAACTGTGCCCAGTCCAGTTTTACATTTTATTTCTGCTGCATGAGCTATCCTGCCAAGTTGATTATAAGTCATGTTAAGGCTTAAAGCCTTTGAAAGTGCAAGGGCTGTTGTTAGGGCTCCGGCGGCACTTGATCCGAATCCAGCGCCAATGGGAACATCAACCTTATGCTCAATTGTCACATGGTATCTCTCATCTATCCTATTAAGAATGGCTTCTGCCACACTCTTTGTGGTTTCAGCCTCCGGAGCGTTTCTACCATTAATAAAAACATTTATGCTGTTCTCTTCAGCCTTTGAAGCGCTGACAAGCGTGGTTACCCCCCTTTGTATTCCGAAACCTCCCCCTCTAGCTCCAATTTTATCAGGATCCAGAATGGGACTTCCATCAGGCATTGTGTCACATATTTCAAAGAAGCTTGAAATCCCACCAGGGCTAAAGGCCTTTGCTATTCTCATTCACTTTCTTTCCTCGTTATAGAGGGAAATGCCTTGCGGCAAGCCTTAATTATTGGGGGACCTAGGAGTAATATAAAGGGAATTTCTGTTGTAAAAGTCCAAACAAATATTATCGGTATTAGCGAAGTCTGTATTGGCTGCTTAAAGTAGGCATTTGGGCCGAAGAATATTTGGCTGTAAGCCCACACCACAAGCGCGATTATAGCGCTTCCTACTCCCAAGCCTATAACTGAGCCTATACCGTAACTTCTCCACTCAGGCCAAAACTCGGCAACCACCATGATCATGGATATGCTTACAATCACTGTAGCTATAAAAATGAGAACTATTTCCAAAGAAGGGAGTCCCGTGAAGCTTTGAAATTCCTTGGGCAGTAGAAGCGTGGGCAAAAGTAGGCCGGCAGCTATAGTTGTACCGCCAATAGCGGTGCTTAAGCCAATCCTTTTCCAATTAAGGCCTGTTCTAGCAATGTAACCTAGAATATAAAATCCAGCGAAATTCGCTGTTACTCCTGCTGAGAGACTCAACAAAGCATCTCCATGGAAAAGCATATCCCTTATGAATATCCCTATAGCAGCACCCATTCCGCCAACCAAAGGCCCAAATAGTACGGAGAAAACTGCGGGAATAAAGGCAGCAGGCCAAAAAGCTACGCCTAAAAATGTTATGCCGAGATCAGTCAAGCGCCCGACCACAGCATATAGGGTTGCACAAATTGCCGTCATCGCAACATTTAATGGTTTCATGAATGATCCTTCCATTTTTAAGAAGGAATTAGTTGCGGGCTTCTTTAAATAAAAGTTTCCTACGAATTCTTTAAACATGTTTAAACATATCTAAAATTGTATAAGGCTGTACGCTTCAAACTTGAGTCCCGCGTATATTTTTAACACAAACGTTTTTGAATTTAAAATACAGCAACTTTAGCGGAAATTTATGCTTAATGGTGAGATGTTCCTTTTTGGCATCGATTTTTCCGAGTTCCTTAAATATGAAGCATACATTTAAAATTGGGCGATAAAAATTCTGGGTGCTGGGGATGCCTGAAAATAAGAACTGGCGTTACATTTACGCTTTATTAAAGCTTGCCGAACTTGGAGCCCATAGGAGAACAGCCAAGATCTCCACAGAATTTTTAGCCAGAAAATTGGGCATTTCCCAGCAATCAGCCTCTCGTCGCTTGATAGAGCTGGAACGTGAAGGGTTAATAGAGAGGACAATAACTCATGAGGGATGCTTGGTAAGGTTCACAGCTCAAGGTATTGCAGAGCTGAATAAGCTTTATTCAAGTCTGCGTTTTCTAATGGAAACAACTTATCCTCCATCAATTACTTTGGAAGGCGTTGTTTTCACGGGGTTAGGTGAAGGAGCATATTATGTTACTCGAGACTTTTATCGAAAGCAGTTCATTGAGAAGCTCGGCTTTGACCCTTATCCCGGCACTTTAAACCTCAAGCTTGTGACCGACTACGATATAAAAACATATTCGGAGCTTAAAGCCTACCCGGCTATAGAGATCGATGGATTCGCAAACGAGAACCGCACCTTTGGTCCTGTGAAATGCTATCCAGCCATAGTAGAGAATAAGATTAAGGGCGCAATAGTCTCTGCTTTAAGAAGCCACTATGATGCATCTGTAGTGGAGATAATTTCTCCAACTTGTCTTAGAAAGACCCTTGAATTAAGAGACGGCCACAAAGTCAAAGTGGAAGTTTTGACCCTGCCCTAGACAGTTTGACAGTGACGTGTTGTTTTATTCCCGGGTTTGGATGCAAGTCCATATCCAATTAGGAGTCCTGTGACGCATGCTCCACAAAGGCTGAAGATGGCTCCAGAAGCTCCAGGAAACCCTGTTAGCCCGAGGAGCAGTGTTAGGAGATTTCCAACGAGTCCGCTCAAAAGGTATGTGGTAAGGTATTCCGTTATACTGAATAGTTCTTCCGCCCTTAATCCGAAAATTATTAGGAAGAGCATGTTTACCACTAGATGCACAATATTCGTGTGGGCGAACATTGCTGTGAAAAGCCGCCAGTAAAAACCGTTGATCACCAAGTAGTTGGATTGGCCATACTGTGAGAGAACGTCTGAACTTATTACCATGAAGTTGCCGCTTAAAATGGCAGTGTATGCGTAAACCGTCAAGTTTAAAGCCAAAATCGGATATGTTACTTCAAAAACCCCCAGGATTCTTAAGGTGTACGGCAATTTTACCTCCTGTAATTTTCAATAATCTTCTGTTTGATTTTTGATGAGCTATCTAGCTCATCTTCTTCAAACTTACTGATTTTCACAACTTTTATGTTTAAGCCGCTCTTTTCCAGATAATCCTTCACGGCCTTTTCTATTTCATTCTGGTCGTGGCCGATGGCTATGATGTCTGGCTTGATCTTTTCGATGACCTTCTCCATGTTAAAGTCCTCATAGCCTAGAATGGCTTCATCAACAACTTTTAAAGCTTCCACAAGCGCCCTGCGTTGGTTTTCAGGCATAATTGGTTTATGACCCTTTCTCTTTTCTACAGTGCTGTCTCTGGCAACGATAACTATTAGTTCAGCGTTTTTTCCACCAGCCTTTTTGGCTTCCTCTAAGAACTTTACATGTCCAAGGTGTAATAGATCGAATACACCGGAGGCCAATACTACCTGCCTTCTTTTTTTCCCTCCTTTTTCGGCCATTCGAATTTCACCAATCCCAACATTCTTAATGCATCCAATAATCCTTCGCAATAGGCAATGGAGGCAAGGCTAACTTCAAATTTTCCCTTATCCTTATAGTATTTAGCATCATAGAGATAGGCTTTAGCCAACTCCACTAACTGCTTAATTAAATCCTTTGACATTACGCATGTACTTTCAACAATACCTATCTCTTTTAGGACATGTTCCGTGGAGATTATATATTTGGATACGATCTCTTCTATACTCATTCAATCATTCTCCTAACGCTTGTAGGTGCTTTTGCAAAGGCAATAAGCGCCTCAGCCTCCATAAAGTGGAGTTTACCAGTGATAACCAAAATATGTGGTGGTTTTCCAAAGTCGTAAAATATAAGTTCGCCAACATAATCCGACTTAACGGTTGGATCTGGGCTTCCTGCTCTGGCTATTCCGACAGCAAGGCTTTCCTTTGTTACAGCGTCCATTCTTCTTTTTTCCTCGGTTTCAAGGAGCATCTTAAGAGCATCTCTGATTGTTAAGTAGCGCTCTGTCTCAACGTCTATATCTAAAAAGCAAAGCGTATGTAGTCCAAGTTTACGATTTTTGGCTATAATCTCATAGGGCGTTTCAGAGTAATTTTCTGGGAAGGGAATTGTTGTACTCCTTCCAAACTTGTAATTTTGAAGACCACATAATCCGACAACTGCCGAGATTATGGAGGCTCCATGTATTATCCGGGTTTTGATTCCACGTCTGTTAGCCTCAAGCCTTAAGGCCATGTGGGTTGTGGCGACAAATGGATCGCCTGGAACAAGTAGGACAGCTTTACCTTTTTCTGCGGCCTTTAAAATGGCTTCACCATTTTCTTCCTCCAATTCTTTTCTGGAGACTATTCGCAAAGTTCTGCCGGAGAGTTTTTCAAAACGTCTTAAAGAGAAACCCGGCAGAATGCTGGTATAACACTCTATAAAAACAGCATCTGCAGTTTTAACTTCCTCAAGTCCTTTGAGGCTTATGTCCGTCTCGTCATGCAAACCTAGACCAACGAAAACAATTTCGCCCATAACCACACCTTAAAAGGCTAATATAACCGTAGGATTTAAATTTCATATTGAAAGGAAAATGTTGTAGTTCAAATATTTTAAAGCCGTGAAATAAAGAGAGCTAAACTTATAAACATGAACCAAAATGTACCTACTGGGCCCGTAGCTCAGCAAGGTAGAGCGGCGGACTAGCCTGCCGCATGGGTTGGGTTGAGGCTCTTAGGCATATGCGGAGACACCCGTAAAAACAATAGGAGCACTCTATTGTTTCGGGATGGTCCCGGGTTCAATTCCCGGCGGGCCCGCCATTTTATGACCACTATTTGTCATAACTTAGCTCGAAATAAACCATAAATACAAGACCTATGTTGGCTACCTTCTTGTTCGGGGTTCAAAGAAGATGGCGAAGAACTTTGCCCATGGAAATAACTTTGAAAGGTTGCTGCTCGACGCCATAGATGAAAGTCTAAATGCTCTAGGTGAAACTGTAAAGGCTACAGTCTTATTTTTATTGAGGAAAAATTTCAATCTCCAGAGGAGGGAGATGCCGCATAACCCTAGAAGGTTTGAGCTTGCTTTTAGGAAAATACTTGGCAAAAAGGGAAGCGAAGTTGTCGAGGACTTAATCCTTAAAAATCTCTACACGAAACTCGGCTTCAAACATAATGAGTTTGATGGGGAAGGATTCTGCGAACATCTAGAGAAAGTCCGCAGGATGATTGAAAATAAAACAATCTCTCAAATTTGGAATTCTAAACTAAAGTATAAAGGGAATGCCTGATTAACGCCGTTTTGCAGAGGACTGCGAAGAATTCTAAAACATTTTTACAGCCTCAACAGCCCTTCTCAGAAGAAGTTGAGCTATCTCTTGGCTTGGCCATCCACCTAACCCGCAGTCAGGCCCTGTGAAAGTCAACCTTTCTCCGAACTTTTCCCTAGCCTTTTCAAATCTTCTTCTTATGGTTTGTTTGTCCTCAACCAAATGCGCATAATCTAGTTTTTTAAAATCTTTCTCGTATAGTTCAGCCATGAGGGTGTCTATGTCCGTTCTGACGGTTCCTACTCGAATATATTTGTCAGCTTTCTCTAGCATACTTTTCGACACATATTCTAAATTCTTTGGTGATGATGCATACTCTATGGAGATCACATCAAGCCCCCTAACCTCCAATACATCTGCGATTCTTGCCGGGGAATGGAGGTGAATTTGCTTTGTAACATTATTGTTAAAATCAAAGGTCTTTTCAAGGGCTTCTATTAAGATGTCCCTGTCCGCGGGTATCTCCTGAAAACCAAAGCTTGGTTCATCAATCGAAACAACCTCGGTCTTTATGTACTTAGAATCTAGAAGGGCGCCCCTTGCAAAATTTCTGACAGTCTCAGCGAACATTAGAAGTACATCGCGATAAATTATTTTTCCTATTTCCCGCATGTATAATTCTATTGGCCCGGTTATGCACACTCGTAGCGGAATTTTCCTTCCAATTTCATCGTAAAACTCTTTGGCTTTTATATTGATAACATGCACTTCAGGTATTATGGCCATCTTTTCTTCGACAATGTAGGTTCCCCTATCCATGGCCTTGTGTATGGCGTTAAGAAATTGCTTGTACATGTCGTAGTGCTGTGGATAATTTGCAACGTCTAATCCAGCTTTTATTTTCATTTTAAAAGAATTTATGATGACATTGTAAAAATTCTTAAATAGAAACTCATTCGCCCTGATATCCTTGCCTCCTATGATAAATTCCCTAGCCAATTCATAGGCTTTCTCAAAATAATCCCTTCTGACATCGGACGGCAGTGGAAAACTTCCAATATCATCGACCTTGACATTCATACAATAGACTTAATACTGTTAAACAATTTAAAAATTAAAGCTTTCAGGGCGGGAGAGTAACAAATATAAGCAGGTTTCTACCACAGAACCTTAAGTGGGGAGAATGCCAAGTCTCTGGAAACTCCGCATATCTATGATTGGAACCCTAGCTGTAATTATTGGTCTCTCAACACTTGTTTTCGCGGCAATTCTAAGTATATTTGGGATGTTTGACCTGATAACTTTGGGTATATTGATTGTCGCCTGGAACATGGCTCAGTGGCTTATATCCCCCTATATAATTGACGCCTTGTATCAAACGAGAGAAATCTCCGAAAGTGAAGATCCAAGGTTGCATGAAATTGTTGAAAACCTTAGTAGGAAAAGCAATTTGAAAAAACCTAAGCTAATGCTTGCTCAAATATCAATTCCAAACGCCTTTGCATATGGCTCGCCCATAGCTGGAAATCGTGTTGCAGTTACGAGCGGTCTACTAAAGACCTTAAAATACGAGGAAGTTGAAGCTGTTATTGGACATGAGCTTGGCCACTTGAAACATAGGGATGTTCAAATAATGATGTTTGTGTCCCTTCTTCCAGCAATCTTCTATTATCTTGGATATTCTCTCATGATCTCGTCGATGCTTAATAGACGAAAAGAGGGAGGCAGTAGCTCGGCCCTGCTAGGAATTGTCTTCATGGTCTTTTCGTGGATTTTAAATATCTTTATTCTGTACCTAAGCCGTCTCCGCGAGTATTACGCCGATAGACATAGCGCTGCAATAGTGGAGAATGGAGCGCAAAAACTATCCGTTGCCCTGGCAAAAATAGTTCATGCCACGAGAGGGATGCAAAAAGCCATAAAGGAAATGCAAAATCTCAACGCTTTCAAAGCCCTGTTTATCTCAGATCCTGATAGAGCGGACAATGATGCGGCGGCTATAGCAATTGCTGCCGCAGCTGCCTCAGACGATCAAAAATTAGTTCAGGAAATTGTTTCGCAAAAAATAACATTTGCAAGTAGGCTTATAGAAATTTTCTCGACGCATCCGAACATAGTTAAGAGGCTCAAGGCTCTGCAAGAATTAAGTTAGAGTGACATGCTAGAGGTAATTGAACACTTTAATGTAGTGCATTCTTATTTCAACCAGTAAGATTAATTCGCTATATTGGTTTCAATTGATTAAAAAGGGAGAGATTCATTGTCAAGGGACGGAAAAATTCGAAGAATTGAGGAGCTGAATAGCCAACTCTTAATATTACGTGAAAAAAAGGAAAAGGCGAATGCAGAATTAAGGAGGCTAGCTGAAAAGAGAGAAAAGCTTAATGAAAAATTTAGGGTGCTGCGTTCCCAGGTTATTGAGCTAAAAAACGAAAGGGATAGGATAAACCTTGAAATTAAAGAGCTTAAAATGCAAGAGGGTAAAATGAAGAATGAACTTGCAGAAAAAATTGAGAAAATTAAGCTTGTAAGAGAAGAGCTGAGAAAATGGATAGACAAAACCCCCGCAAACTCCCCTGAAAAATTGGGAAGGGAAATAGAAAATCTGGAATGGAAGATCCAAACAACCCCTTTAGATTTGCAAGAGGAGAAAAAACTTGTTGAAAGAATTAAGAAGCTTGAAAATCAGTTAGAAGTGCATGTTAAGATTGAACAGCTTAAGCAGAAGAATTTGGGGCTCATGGCGGAGATAAAAGCTCTTAAGACAAGAATGAAACTTTGCCGAGATAAGATTTTAGAAAAAGTTGAGCAAAGCAGATTTTACCATCAAAAATTTTTGGAAAAATCAAATGAAGCGAGAGAGATTAAAAAAGAGGTCGACTTATCCCATCAATCCTTTGTTAATGTAAAAACTGAACTTAACGGAATTAGAATGGAAATTGCGAAAATTTTGAATGAAATAAAACGGTTAAAGGAAGAAATTACAATGGATGATGAAATAAATAGGCGGAAAAATGAGGAGTTGCTTCTTAAGAATCTTGAGGCGCAGGCCCTGAAGAAGCTTGAGCGAGGTGAAAAACTGACCTGGGAGGAGTTTAAAATAATAATGGAGCGGAAGTCAGCACAAGGTTAAAGTACTTTTTATGTACTCATTGATTTAGCGCGAGCTTCAATGTCTAATGAGAAAATCGACAAGGATAAAAGAAAAATCCTGATTTTGTGTGTAGATAGAGACGGTGACTTAGGCGCCAAAGTTCAAATTAAAACACCTATTCTTGGCAGAGAAAATAATCTTAATGCAGCTGTAGCTCTGGCATTAAAGGATCCAGAAGAATCTGATGCGAATGCAATGTTTGAGGCAATACGCATATATGACCGTCTTGTAGGAGAAGCGAAGCCTGGGGAATCATTTCAAGTTGCAACAATTTCAGGTTCGGAACTTGGTGGCGTTGGTTCTGATAGGAAAATTGTTTCCGAGTTAGGAGAGATACTGAATTCTTTCCCTGCTGATGAGGTTATTCTTGTTTCCGATGGTTTTTCCGATGAGGCTATCCTGCCTCTGGTCGAGTCCAGAGTGCCTGTCTCCTCCGTGAGACGTGTTGTGGTAAAGCACAGCGAATCTATTGAGGAAACAGCAGCTTTATTCTCAAAATATTTGAAGACAATTATAGAAAATCCCCGCTACTCGCGTATAATCCTAGGCCTTCCTGGAATTTTGCTATTAATTTTCGGGATTCTCGTGATATTTGGCTTTGTACATTATTACTTTATTGCGATTGTCGTGGTTCTAGGCCTTTATTTGTCCATAAAAGGTTTTGGTGTTGATAGAGTGGCGAAGAATCTATATAGATGGTTTAAAGAATATTCTCCGCCCCCTATGCCTGTTCAGATTTCAAGCTTCTCAACGGTTGCTGGCATCCTATGCATAGGAGTGGGTCTTTATCTCGGCTGGGATCTTGTTTCAGGAATGAATATAAGCTGGGAAAACATATCAAGCCAATTGCCTCTAGCTGCTGGTTATTTTCTCAAGAATTCCAAGGATCTTGTTGTAGTAGGTATTTGCGTTGTGCTTGTAGGAAGGGCTATTCGTTGGTATTTTGAGAGGGATGCTAGATCGCTAAGGAATATTGCTTCCATAATTTTGATCGGGTGGAGCAGGCAAATTATAGAAGCTACTTCCAATATCCTAATCAACCCTAGCATTGGCTATGAAGTTCTGATTTTTTCAATAGTGGTTGGCATTTTGCTGGGTATAGCCTCATTTCTCACAATCCTTGTAATTCATAGATCCACAAAAGGTTTCTTTAAGAAGGGTGAGGAACAAATTGAAGAGCTCAGAGAAAGCTAAAATAGCAATAATTGGCGGAACAGGATTTGAAAAATTTCTTGCCGAAGCCAAAAGAATTCGTATAGGAACACCTTATGGAATTCCACCACCCCTTTTTGTAGGAGAGCTCGGCAATAAAATCGTTTTTTTCCTTCCGAGGCATGGTGTGGAACATTCAGTACCACCGCATAAAATTAATTACAGGGCAAACATTTACGGGTTGTATACCCTTGGAGTAGAAAGAATTATAGCCATAAATGCTGTAGGGGCTATAAACCCAAGCTTCAAACCGGGCGACTTAGTAGTGCCTCACGATTTTGTTGACTTTACTAAGATGCGTTCAACAACTTTTTACGACCAGGCCCCGGTAACGCATATAGATGTTTCTCAACCCTATTGTCCTGAAATTCGTGAATCGCTGATAAAAGCCTCTGAGGCTGTTGGTGTAAACATGTGGGGTTCCGCTGTCCTCGTCTGTACAGAGGGTCCAAGATTCGAAACTCCGGCTGAAATTGAAATGTTTAAGCGTCTTGGGTTTGACATCGTTGGCATGACTGGAGTTCCAGAAGCTATTCTCGCCCGGGAACTTGGAATCTGCTACGCTGCTTTATGCTTTGTTTCAAATAGGGCTGCTGGCATGCAAGAACGTTTAACCCCAGCTGAGGTTTACAAAGTCTCAGAGCAAGTCGAACCAAAGATAAAGCAAATTTTGATTGAAACCGTAGATGTTTTGCCATTAGAACGCAAAAGATGCTTGTGCATGCGCGCTCCTGAGGATGCGAGGGTCAAATAGTGCTGAAGACGTTGCTTTCAGTCTTAGGCGTATATAAACTCTATGAGAAATGGTTGTGGCATCAAATTAAAAACAATGTTAAACCTGAGCATATCGCCATAATTTTGGATGGGAATAGACGTTGGGCCGCAGAAAAGGACTTGGATCCATGGTTTGGCCATGAGAAGGGAGCAGAAAAGGTTGAACAGCTTTTGGACTGGTGCGCCAAGATCGGCGTAAAATCCGTAACCCTTTATGCATTTTCAACAGAGAACTTTCGCCGTCCCCAAAGAGAGATCGAGGAAATAATGCGAATAGCGGCTGACAGACTTAGAAAGATACTGACAGACGAGCGGATACATAAAAATAAGATACGAGTTAAAGTTATTGGCCGCATTCATCTTCTACCCGCTCATCTTCAAAATCTCATAGCCGAAGTTGAAGAAGCGACGAAAAACTACAGTGATCATTTCTTAAATATAGCCTTCGCTTATGGTGGAAGAGCGGAGATAGTTGATGCGGCAAGAAAAATTTCTGAGAAGGTTAAGCAAAACGAACTTAAGCCGGAAGATGTGGACGAAAGTCTCTTTGAAAAGTTTCTCTACACGTCCCATCTGCCTAAGCAGGAGCCTGATCTCATTATAAGGACTTCTGGCGAGGAGAGACTTAGCGGCTTCCTATTGTGGCAATCAGCCTATAGTGAACTATGCTTCTTAGACGTTTACTGGCCTGATTTCCGATTAATAGACCTGCTGAGGGCTGTGCGAACTTTCCAGAAGAGAAAAAGGCGCTTTGGCGCGTAAACCTAAGCACGCTTTTTAGCGCTTATGATAGATATCACATCCATGTCTTTTAATAGGTAATTTTCTCCAACTCTCTTCCTTTCTCTAGCTTCCACTGCGTAGATGAAGCCTTCTCCTAGCTCTGTGTGGATGAGGTAAGCTAACTCCCGCGCCGTTGTTCCATAAGGTACCAGATAGGCGTCAGGTAAAACTCGGCCGCTGTGATCTGATAGATGCTCCAAATCCTCAACTGGATATATTGTTATCATGTTTAGGAGCTTGAAGAAGGCCGTGTTTATGGCCTCCTGAACCCCTGTAGAGCCGAATTTGAGCAGAATTTTCTCTCTTATTGCTTCTAGAGCTTTAGTTTGACTTTCAGTTAGCTTTTCCAGGTTGCTTATCTTAAAATTGCAGTCTCCAGGCCTATAATCTATGAGCTTTCTTTCAGCAGCTCTTCTTAGGGCAAGCTCCGCTTCTGCGCAGCATGGTACAACCGAATAGTTCAGCCTTTTAAGTCTCTCATAGTTCTCCTCAGCCGGCGATATATCCATCTTGTTTGCTACTATAAGCATCGGTTTAGCTACTCTTCTGAGGGTATCAACAAATTTTAGGAATTCTTCTTCACTCCACGATGTAAGCTTTTCAGCGTTCAATTCGGCCTGCCTGATAGCCTCAATAATGTGTACCCGCTTAATTGCTAAGCCGCTGAGCCTTTCCTCAAGTAATGAAATTAGATCCTTCCCTCCAGATTCAGATGTTCTGGCTATCTTCGGCCAATCCTTTTTTATGATGCTCGCCATCCACATTGTTATCTCGTTTTCCAAAAACTTCACATCTTCTAAGGGGTCATGTTCGCCTGGTTTACATGGTCTGCCCTCAATATCTGTTCCACCTGATGCATCAACTATGTGAAGTAGAACATCAGCTTTCCTTATTTCGTCTAGGAACTGGTTTCCCAGCCCTCTTCCCTGCCACGCCCCTGGCACAAGTCCTGCACAGTCAATAAACTCTACCGGAATCAGCCTTACCCCGTCAAGGCATATGGAATTAACCGGATTGTCTTTGACGTTAAACTCCTTGCAGACGCAGGGAGCTCTGACATATCCTATTCCACGGTTTGGCTTTATTGTGGTGAAGGGGTAGTTGGCAATTTCTGCTGGTGCTAGGGTTGCAGCGCAAAAGAATGTGGATTTTCCAACGTTTGGTTTTCCAACTATTCCTAACAGCCTTGAATAGGATTTCTGCATTAAGGTTCCACTATATCATAATTGTATTGGTGCCTATATTACTTAACTGGTCTCCTATATAACTTTAGATAACGCTCAGCTTCCTCTACAACTTTTATATGTATACGATTCCTATTATTAATTGCCACTTCAAAAACTTCCGTATCCTCTCTATTCTTCACACTTTCTATGAGCTCATCCTTTGCTTTCCAATGGACGACACCCACTACAAGTTTGTCCCCTTTAACGACCTTATCGACGGCTTGTCTAAATTCACTAGAAAAAAGCTCCATGGGTCCTATTTCATCTATGGCCACGACGTCGCATTCTTTTTCAGCTTTTAAGATCGCCTTTACACCTATTTCTTTTAGATCCTCCAAATTAACGCGGTACTTTCCAATCTGTGGACCAACCTTTTGGTTTATGTGGGCAAGCCATCCTTTAATTTCACCTTTAAGGTCTAAAATTTCGAATCCTATTCGAGTTCCCCGTTCCCGAACCTCGCGGCTTATCATGCCTCCCACGGTATACCCTTTATCTCTTAGGGCATCAACCACTTTCAGCAAAGCCGTGGTCTTTCCAATTCCAGGACTTCCTGTCAATAGGAGGATACGTTTTTGCGTTTTGTCCACCCTAGTTTCATTGCGGCATCATTTTCACTGTAACATACTTTGGCAGAAATCTAATATTTAAAGTGGCTTATTTAATCGTTAACCGGAAAATATTCGAGTGCATGGATGCTGGAATAAAGTCTCTGTAAGAGGTTGCATGGCAAGTGTATTGCATATAAGTTTAGCAAGGTTTTAGGTTTATCTTTGACGGAGGAATATTAATGGTTTCGCGGCTTTCAGCATCGTAGCTGCGGCGTTTCAGATGATTCATTTGCGTCGTTGAAGTGGGGTATACGAGGGCATGAAAATTAAAAGATTGAATGTTGACTTCCCGCTTGAATTGATTGAAGAGGGCGAAGTTAAAGTTCTAGTTCCAAAGCTCAAAGCTTTTGTGGAAAGGCCCAACGAGTATTCCCCCTCCAAGGCTCCTGTATTCTTTAATCCGGTTATGGAGTTTAATCGCGACATTGCCGTTTTGGCCACACAAGCCTACCAAAGAATAGTTAGCCGAAAAATCTCTATATGCGAACCTCTAACTGGTTGCGGGCTAAGGGGAATACGTTTTGCAAAGGAAGTCGAAGGCGTTAAAAGCGTAGTGATCAATGACATTAATGAAAAAGCTTACGAGCTGGCCAAATATAACGTTACTGCTAATGGTCTTGAGGGATGCATACTAATATATAACGAGGATGCGAACCTTCTTTTATCACGCTATGCGGCGCCGGGCAGAAGGTTTGACGTGATAGACATCGATCCATTTGGCTCACCAACGCCTTTCATGGACTCTGCTGTACGCGCTCTCCGCAACGGAGGGCTAATGGCCCTAACAGCCACCGACATGGCTCCCTTATGTGGAGTGTACCCTAAGGCTTGTATACGGAAGTATGGTGGTAAGCCTCTAAGAACCGAATATTGCCATGAATTGGCGGTTAGACTCTTAACTGGATGCTTAGCTGTGACGGCGGCAAGACATGAAATGGGTATAAAGCCAATATTTAGCCACAGCACAGACCATTACGTTCGGGTCTACGCAACTATCAAACATGGTGCAAAGGAGGCTGATGATAGCTTAAGCCAGATGGGTTATATTCTCCACTGTTTTCGTTGTTTCCATAGGGAAATCATCGCCAGAGATGAAATAATCAAGGATTATAGAAAATGTCCAGAATGTGGAGCGGAGATGGATTATTCTGGGCCCTTGTGGACCGGAAAACTGTATGAAAAAGATTTTTGCAACTTGCTGATCAAAGAAATTGGGATGAAGAAGCTCGGGACGAAGAAAAGAATTCAAAGGATTCTGACGTTGATAGCTGAGGAGCTTGAAGCTCCTGCAACCTACTATGTTTTAGACAAGTTATGTGACAAGTTACGTTTGCCAGTTCCATCTATTGACAGGGTTGTTAATCTCTTAAAGAATAGGGGATTTAACGCCTCAAGAACCCACTTCCACCCAAGGGGAATAAAAACAAATGCATCCGCTCTAAATATGGAAAGTTTATTAAAATGCATAGCATCAAGCTAACCTCAATCGCCCCAAAATATTGCTTTAAGTTTAAGTATATGCTTCATAAACTTATGTTAATTGATTAATTGAAAATCAATGGGGGTGTGTTAAACTCGGGAAAATTCTAGTAACATCTGCCTGGCCGTACATAAACGTTGTGCCACATATCGGCAACCTAGTAGGCTCCGTGCTTTCAGCGGATGTTGTAGCCAGATTTTATCGGCTAAAAGGTGAAGAAGTAGTCATGGTAAGCGGTTCTGATGAGCATGGAACACCCATAGAGGTGGAAGCCATAAAACAAGGTATTCCCCCCAAAGAACTCACGGATAAAAATCATGCAAAGGTTGTTGAACTATTCAGAAGGTGGGGCATATCATTTGACAATTACACAAGAACCGAAAGTCCTGTGCATAAAGATTTCGTTCAAAAACATCTGATGAAAATCTACAATAACGGCTATATTTTTACGAGAGAAACTGAAATGCTCTACTGTGTAAAATGTAAACGCTTTCTGCCTGATCGGTTTGTTGAAGGCAGGTGTTCACACTGTGGGTATCAGCCTGCCCGCGGCGACCAATGTGACTCTTGCGGGCGTCTTCTAGAGCCAACAGCCCTCATCGAGCCTTACTGTGCAATTTGTAAAGGTAAGCCCATATTGAAGAAAACTAAGCATTGGTATTTCGACCTAGCAAAGTTTTCTGAAAATCTCCTTAAATATGTCAGCGGAAATAAGCAGCTTCCCAGCAATGTTAAAAACTTCAGTCTAAACCTGATAAAAGAGGGTTTAAAGCCTAGAGCAGTTACAAGGGATGTTGCTTGGGGGATTCCAGCGCCGTTTCCTGAAGCTGAAGGTAAGACGATTTATGTTTGGGTTGAAGCCCTTCTGGGTTATGTTTCAGCAACAATCGAGTATTTTATAAACCGAGGGGATCCGGAAGGATGGAAAGCCTACTGGTTCAATAAAGAGGCTAAAAGCCTATATTTCATAGGCAAAGATAACATTCCCTTCCACACAATTATTCTTCCGGCGTTGCTGATGGCTTCACACGAGGACTATAATTTGCCATGGAATATTTCCGCAACAGAGTTTCTTCAGTTTAAGGGCGAAAAAGCCTCAAAGAGCCAACGTGTAGGAATATGGATAGACGAAGCCCTTGAACTTTTTCCAGCGGATTACTGGCGTTACTTCCTAATGGCCATAAGGCCGGAAACAAAAGACTCCAATTTCTCATGGGATTTATTCATAGAGAAAGTTAATGCTGATTTAAATGATGCTTTAGGAAACTTTGTCCACAGAACTTTATCATTTATAAATGCACAATTTAATGGCGAAATTCCTGAACCAGGCAATTTCGACCCCACTGACCATCGGGTTCTCGAAACCCTCAAGCAGCGGGTTGATGAGATTGCCGAGCATTATGAATGTTGCAGGCTGCAATCTGCGGCAAACGCTGTTATCAGCTTAAGCCGCCTAGGAAATCAATATATCAATGAAAAAGAACCTTGGAACCTAATTAAAGAGGACAGAGCTAAGGCGGCCACGACAATCTACATAGCTGCCCATATAGTTAAAGCCCTAGCGGTGGTTTCAGCTCCAATAATGCCCTTCAAGGCTGAGGAATTATGGAAGATGCTGAACCTGCCGGGAAGCATTCATAGCCAAAGATGGGATGAAGCTCTGAAACCTTTGCCAGCAGGTCATAGAATATCTAAGCATAAGCCCTTGTTCAAGAAAATAGCCGCAAGCGAAAAGGAACTTGAAGAAATGCTAGCTAAAGTTAGAAGCAAGATGGCCAAATCTCCATAACGTCCTCCTTAGGTTGCGTGGCCATTGAAAATAAAGGTAGACTTACACGTTCACACATGCTATTCATATGATGGGCTCATTACAGCGAAGGATTTGCTCTTCTATGTCAAAAAGAATGGACTTGACTGCGTTGCTTTAACCGATCATAATAGAATAGATGGCGCGTTGAACCTGTCAAAGGAAATAAATTTCCCCATAATCCCTGGAATTGAGATCTCTAGCAAAAATGGTCACATCATAGGTCTTAATGTCCAAGAGGCTGTTCCCAAAAACCTTAGCGTTGAAGAAACAATTGACAAAATTCATGAGCTTGGCGGCTTGGCAATAGCATGCCACCCTCAAGCTTTATTTAAGTCAAGTTTGAAATTGAAAGAAAGCCAAAAATTTGACGCTGTAGAGGTTATAAATGCCTCGGCTTTTCCATTTAAATATTCAGTTAAGAAGGCGCGAAAGTTGGCTTGCAGCCTTAACCTTGTGCAAGTTGCTGGAAGCGATGCTCACTATGGTCCTGAAATTGGTTTGGCATTTACCCTTGTTGAAGCTGAGCCTGACAGCGAAGAGATTGTTAAAGCCATAGGCAAAGGCCTATGCCAGCCCTTTGGAAGGGCTGTGCCATTAAAAATTAGGCTAAAGAGGGAAATTCTAACCTTTAAAACGAGAATTAAGTAGAAACACCCAATCTGATTTTATATTTCCAAAAAGGGGGATAATTAGCGGTTATCTGAGATTAGTCCTTGCAGTCATGCTCCATTTGGTATAGGCCTAACTCTATGTTTAGGGGCCTTTCAGGTTCAGAGTATGGTTCAAGATTGTATAATTTAGGTGCTATATAATCGAATCTGCTTGGAATTGAAGGCGGATTCACCCCGGTCATGAGTAATGTCACCTTTAATTTTCCATTGAGTTCAGGATTGACTCTGGCGCCCCAAATGACCAGCGCGTCCTCATCCATCATCTCCGTGACTATTTCTCCAACGCGGTTAGCCTCCTCGATTGTCATGTTGTTATCCCCTGAAACATGTATTAGGGCACCTTTGGCCCTAGCGTAATCTGCATCTAATAGTGAAGTTTTAAGGGCATTTAGCACGGCTTCTTCAGCACGGTCAGGCGCGTCCGATTCTCCTATGCCCATAACTGCAATTCCTCCGCGTTTTACTATGGTCTTAAAGTCCGCAAAATCGAGGTTTATCACGCTTGGAGCTGATATTGTCTCCACTATGCCCTTAATCATGTTTGCTAAAACCTGATCAGCGTATTTGAAAGCTTCATTTATGGGCAAGTTTGATGCTGACTGTATAAGCCTATTATTATCGATGATCACGATTGTGTCACAGTATCTCCGCAGCTCCGTCAGTGCATGGGCTGCGTATATTTTGCGTCCCTTCTCAATTCTAAAGGGTGTTGTGACGACACCAACCGTTAGGGCTCCTTTTTTTCTGGCTATTTCCGCGATAGCCGGTGCTGCTCCTGAACCTGTCCCACCGCCCAAGCCAGCCGTTATGAAAACTATATCCACTCCCGTCAATAATTCTTCAATAAGATTTTTTGATTCCTCGATGGCTCTTTTTCCCAGCCATGGATCTCCGCCTGTGCCTAAACCTTTTGTTAGTTTTTCTCCTATCAAGATTTTCCTATGAGCTTTTGAAATGTTAAGGTGGAGAGCATCGGTGTTTATGGCTATACATTCGGCTCCTGTAATACCCATTTCCATGAGATGTGTTACCGTGTTATTGCCTGCTCCGCCAACGCCCAACACTAATATGCGGCAGGGTCGAGGAGGCATAACCTCATTTTGAATCGTGTTCTGCCATGAATATTGTAGCAGCCTTGTTGCTTGCATTAGCCTACCCTCTTCCTTCGCCAGACTTCACTCTCTATCAGATCACGTACCGCTGCACGTATAGCTTCAGCTCTGTTTGGGTATAGCTTCTCGTTTACCAACCTATCCAACGCTTCAAGATATGGTTCAGGAAGATGGAGTGTGATTAATTTCATTTTTACCCCTCCAGCATTTTCAGAAAAAGTCTCCGAAAAGGATATACTTATATATAATATGTTTATAACATGATTTAAACATGCTTATTCTTCTTTTTTTAAAATTTACTATTTGGAGTTTCATGAATGTGTAAACTGCGGCTCTATAAACCTCTAAATTTTTATTCCTTCTAAGTATTTGATTTGGTAGACCATGGATAATGCGAAGGTATTTATTAAAAGCTTTGGATGCTCCACAAATATGGCTGATGGTGAGGTTATGGCAGGCTGTCTAGCTAGGGCTGGATATGTTCTTGTCAATGATTTGGTTGAGGCTGATGTGGTTGTCTATAATACATGTGCCGTTAAGAGCCCTACTGAAGATCGTATTATTAGCATTTTAAAGAGAACCCCTTACGGTAAAAAGCTTGTTATTACCGGCTGTTTGCCCTTGATAAATTATGATAGGTTATGCAGAGAGGTTCCATTCGACGGTGCCACCGGTCCAGCGTTGGGTGAGAAAATAGTAAATGTTGTTGAAAGGGTTTTGAAGGGTGAGAGAGTTTTGGCCTTGGAGGGTGCCAAAAATGCTAAGCCTAGACTGGATTTGCCTCGTGTTCGCCTCAACCCTGTTGTGGGCATAATTCCAATATGCTATGGATGTTTGGGCTCATGTACCTATTGTTGTGTAATTTTTGCTAGAGGTCGTTTAAGGAGTTATAGCATCAGCGAGATTGTTGAGCGGATTAAGATGGACATATCCGAAGGGGTTAAGGAAATATGGCTTACCGCGCAGGATACTGCCTGCTATGGTATAGATATCGACACGAACCTTGCGGAGCTTCTTAAAGCCGTCTGCAATATTGATGGCGACTTTAGAGTGCGCGTTGGCATGATGTCTCCCAATTCTGCTTTATACATCGTTAATGATTTAGTGGAGGTTTTTAAAAATACCAAAATCTTCAAGTTTGTACATCTGCCTGTTCAAAGTGGTGATGACGAAATTTTGAGGGCTATGGGGAGATTTTACTCCGTTGAAGATTACAGTAGGGTTGTGAATTCATTCAGAGCTGAAATCCCGGAAATAACGTTGGCTACGGATGTTATATGCGGTTTTCCTGGTGAGGACGAAAAAGCCTTTGAAAGGACCTTATCCTTGATAAGGGAGATTAAGCCGGACATAGTGAACATTTCAAGGTTTTTTGCAAGGCCGGGGACTCCGGCTGCTAAAATGCCAAATCGACTATCCCAATCCGTGATTAATGATAGAAGTTTGAAATTGACGCGTTTGGTTGAAGAAATTTCATTGGAAAGGAACAGCCGATGGGTTGGTTGGGAAGGCGACGTCTTAATTGATGAGGTTGGCACTATAAGGGATACCTGGATTGGAAGGAACTACGCCTACAAACCCGTTGTAATAAAAGCATGCGGTAACCTTTTAGGAAAATCTTTGAAAGTCAAGGTTACAGGATTTTCCTCAGCTTGCCTTAAGGGAGAACCACTTAATTTTATTTGAAGCTCCACTGAAATCATATCCTAGCTGTCCATTTAAATATTACTTACCCACTAACTTTGTTTGCGCTGGTTAGGTTGGTCAATATGAGGAGAAAAATACCTAGAACGATGTCTACACAGCATCCGGACAACGCTTCCATTCCTGAGTGGGCAGGTGACTCCATAATTCGCGGTGAGGCTGAGATTTATGAGGCCTATTTTGCCTATCGTGAGTTAGGCTGTATGGAGGTTATGTGGGATGCTGAAGGAAAGGATGTTGACACTCGGGTTGTCCGTAAACTGCTTGAGAAATACGGCGAATATTTTAAAGAGAAAATTTTAGGCGAAGATGTTTTTCTGACCTATCGTGTTCCTAACCCTAAGGTTGATGTGGCTGAGCAGAAGATACTTCTTGAATCTTTAGTAAATATCCCTGTTGCTTATGATATTGCGTCACGATTCTATAAAAGAAATGTAACACCGATATTCGAGGTTATATTACCATTCACCACGAGGAGCGACGATCTTATTTGGCTTAAAAGATACTATGAAAAGGTTATCGCAGGATCAGCCTCAATCTGCCTTGACGGAGTTTGTAGGATTGAGGAGTGGCTTGGCCCTTTCAAGCCAGAAACTATAGAAATTATTCCATTAATAGAGGACTTTAATAGTATTTTAAACATTAAGGAGATAATAACCCCATTTATAAAGGCAGCTAAACCGGAGTATTTGAGGGTTTTTATAGCAAGGTCGGATCCAGCTCTAAACTATGGTTTAGCATGTGCAGTGATTTTATGTAAAATCGCCCTTTCCCAACTTAAGCACATTGAGGACTCTATTGGAATAAACATATATCCAATATTGGGTGTGGGAACTCTGCCTTTTAGGGGACACTTATCCCCTCAAAACATGGAAAGCTTCGCCGAGGAATACAAGGGCGTTTACACTGTAACAATTCAATCGGCACTGAAATATGATTATTCTATAGACGAGGTTAGGAGCGTTGTGGCTTTTCTAAACGAGAATCTTCCTACTGGGAAACCAGCAATCATAGAGCCACATGAAACTCAAGCTTTAATGGGAGTGCTAACAAAATTCATGAGGCGATATCAAAGCATTGTTGAGAAAATCGCCCCGTTAATTAATAATATAGCGGCCCTTGTACCTCCAAGAAGGGCTAGAAAACTCCACATAGGACTTTTTGGATACAGCAGAAGTGTGGGTGGGATATCATTGCCAAGGGCTATACCATTTACTTGCGCCCTGTATACGCTTGGCATTCCCCCAGAGTTTATCGGATTTAGCGTTCTAGAGGATTTAAATGAGGTTGAGTGGAATACTCTTAGGAATCACTACTTAAACCTTAAACGTGATTTAGAAGCGGCTGGGGTTTTTATCTCCTGGCGAAACTTAAATATGCTGTCTGAGATGTGTGAACTTGCGGCGAAGGTTGCTGGCGTGAAAAGTGAGGATTTACGGTCTGCAATTGCTAACATAATCAGCGATCTTAATGTTGTTGAAGAAAATTTAGCTATAAAACTTGGTCCTAGAAACTTTACACAGATGAAGCATGAAAATGCTATCAACAACTTTCTTGTATCATATCTTGATGGGAATAATGAAGAGGCTAAAAGACACCTCATTGAAGCCGCGAAGATAAGACGCTGTCTTGGCTAGCACAAAATGGCTAGGCTAGGTAAATTATTTATGCCAAATCGATCAGTTATTATTAGCTAGAGATGATGTGAGTTGGGTGAGCAAGGAGAGGTTATTGAAGTTGGCCGTGTGACCCATTTCTTCAACAAAATAAGTGTCGCTGTGGTGGAGCTTAAGGCGCCCCTTACTGTTGGCGATAGGATTATGATTAAGGGTCCTTCAACAGATTTTGAACAAATTGTGGAGTCGATGCAAATAGAGCATAAGAACGTTGCAAGGGCTGAGGCTGGACAGATGGTTGGCTTAAAAGTTAATCAGCGGGTACGTGAAAAGGACATAGTCTATAAAAAGGTGTAACCACAATCACCCTTTCTATGCTTTAAAGTTAGCATAGCATTTATATCCAAGAGTCTTCTGCTTTATGGCAAAATTAACTATAAAAATAATGTAGCTCCTTAAAATTGCTGATGAAGAATAGAATAAATTGGAACTACAAAAGTAGATAAGCTTGCTGAATAAATTAGGCACCATTGCAAAACCCATAGGAAATACGCCGATGCTGAAGCTTGAGAGAATTGCTCCTCTAAATGAGCTTCAATCTATGTTAAGCTTGAGTATATGAATCCTGGACGCAGCCACAAAGATAGGATAGCTTGGTACATGCTAAAAGATGCTGCGGACATGGGCCTTCTCAAGAGAGGCGGGCTACGTAGTAGATGTGAGCAGTGGTAATACAGCCTTGTCCATCGTATGGATGTCGGCTAGGCTTGATTTAAAAACAATTTTGTAGTTGAAGAGGAAATTTCAGAGACCAAAATTGCAGCGCTTAGGTTTCTGGGTGCTGATGTAGTTAAGGTTAAGCTGGAGGGGCCGGGTGAGGATCTAAGGTTTGTAAAGGCGAAGGAGCTTGAAAAGGAGCTTAGCGGCGTTTTTCTGAATCAGTTTTTCAATGAAGCCAACTTCAGAGCTCACTATGAAACGACGGCTAAAGAGATTATCGAGCAGATGGATGGTAAAATTGACGCTTTTGTAATGGGCATAGGGACGAGAGGCACCATAGCAGGGGGTGGGGAAAACGTCTGAAAGAAGAGTTAGTAGGAAACGTGAAAGTTGTAGGGGTTGTTCCCAAAGGCTCTGTTCTAATCCATGGAAGGGCTGTTGGTGAAGACAGAATACCTGGTCTGGCAAAGGACATTATGCCAAACCTCTGCCTTAGACATAAGCATTACATTGATGATGTTGTTGAGGTAAGTGGCCAAAGGGCAATTCATATGTGTAAAAGGCTTGCTCGAGAAGAAGGTCTCTTTGTAGGCCCCTCGACAGCATATTTCGTTATGAATTGTACGTGTAAAGTTTTTGATTTGATGGATTATGTTGATGTCTACTTTGGTGTTTAAGAAAAACTTATATCTTTGGACGGTTTATCCAACCAATTATGTCGGCGAGAACAAGCTCGCCTGGTCGCTCAATTGCAGAGATCGCGATTTTTCTGCACTGAGTGCGATAGGCGCGATGATTCCGATACCAAGCCCGGTGGGATCAATTGCCCTAGATTCTTTTCCAGGTTATTTTATGGCTCTCTGGCGAGGCGTTGGCGGCGGAGCCACAGTTTGCGCCATTGGACATCTGCTTTCCGCCTTTAGAGCCGGTTTTCCCCTTGGCTATCTACATTTAGCTGTTAGCTTGTTGATGGCTGGAGTCGGAGTCTTAATAGCAGTCTTAAACAGGCGTTTCGGTATTATTATAGGTCTAGCAGGTGGTGTTGCTTTAAACACAATTGGAGGTGTGCTAGCAGTCCCTGTTTATGGGTGGGGCATTGTGCCAGTTATAACTCCGTTTTTGTTTGTAGCCTCCACCATTAATGCGGCAATGGCTGGCATAACCTACAAATCTTTCAAGAAACTTAAATTAAGTTAAAAAGAGGAAAGCCAGCAAAAATTGGAAGATAAATGAAATCAAGTAATAGGCTTCCACCAAACTTTAGAGATATCCTGCTTAGGCCTGTAACGCGAAGCAAGATTCTTGTTATCGGCTGTGACTCTTCTGGTGCTATTGGCCCAAAAAGGGGAGATATAATAAAGGTTGAGGGAAGAATCCTCGGAAAATTCACGGTAAGAACCGCCCTCATGGAAGTCATGGCCGTGGGCGCAAAGCCCATAATTGTTGCTTGCGGACTAGGCGCGGAACTCAAACCCACGGGAGAAAGCATCATAGAGGGCATCTTGTCAGAGATTAGAAAGGCCGGTTTAGATCGCTCAAGCGTAGTGGTAAGCACAGAAAAAATTTTGATACAATTCAGACTGGGATAGGCGTAGCAGTTATTGGAATAGCTGACATAAAAAAGCTGCGAATAGGGAAAGCCAAGGATGGCGATTTAATAGTGAGCTTAGGAATTCCCTCGGTGGGGACAGAGGTCTTAGAGAACGAACGGGAAAACTTAATCGCCGATTTAGAGGATTTAATGAAACTTTTATCCTTCGATTTCGTCAATGCGGTTATCCCTGTGGGTTCTAGGGGGATTCTCCATGAGGTGAACGTTCTCGCAAAGGAATCTAACACTTCCCTTAGGCTCAACCAACACCTTAAAGTAGACGTTAAAAAGTCAGCTGGACCCAGTACTGTTATTCTTGCCGCAATAAACAGAGACCATTTAAACGAACTTAAAAGAAAATTCAAAAACCAGTAAACAAAATCGCATATTTAGAAAAGGGATAAAATCACTGATGCTCCTTCTTTGGATGGGGCTTTCATCCCTCTCTTATCCTGCATGGCTGCTTGAAAATGCTAGGAGATACTTACTGCATAAAAAACAGTAAAGTTTGATCCCTGATATTTATGTTTTGAATCTGCGGCCCCACTTTTTATTCATGGCTTCAAGTTTTTCTGAAAGCCTCTTTGCCCTTTTTTCAGCCTCCGCAAGCAAAACATCAAGTTCTTGTCCCTTCGCCAATTTGCTAAGCCGCTCTATTTCAGTTGATAGCCTCTCAATAGCTGCCATCCACTTCTTGTTAGCCTCCTCATTTCCAGTTACAAGTTCCAAGGCTTCTTCCGGGCAGAATTCAACACATTTGGGCTCTCCGTCACATAAATCGCAAACTAAAACTGAGTTCTTGTCCGGATGTACTGCAATTCCGCCGTAAGGACATGCGGGGACACACCATCCGCAACTATCACACCTTGCCTCGTTCACTATGATTATGCCCTTCTCAGACTGGGTTAGGGCCTCCCTTGGGCATGCTTTTACGCATGGGGCATCATCGCAGAACCTGCATGCAATGGCAACATTGAAGGCTGGAGTGATACGTACAACCCTAATCCTAGACCTTAATGGATTCAGGACAGCCTCGTTCTTCTCTAGGACACATACGTATTCGCATAGGCTGCATCCGGTGCATTTGCTTGGATCCACCGCAACAAACTTTTTTGATACGTTTTTAGACATATGTTTAATCCCCGAAGTCGTTAGATATGTCATAATAGTTTCTGGTTTTTATAATTTCCTTTTCGCTTAATAATGGATTAATTGTTAATTTATGTAAATTTCGGCGATCATGCTTCATAAAATAACCTTAACTTTATCACCTAGCATCAGCTTGTCTTCGTAGAGCCCTGCAGAGTAGGCATAGACTTCAACTCCGCTTTTTGCCGCATATCTAAGGGCTTTGCCGAAGACCGGGTCCATTTCATCGTTTGGCATAAAAACCTTGGCATCAGTCCTTTGTATAATGAAAAGCACGGAGGCTCGATATCCTTCTCCTTTTGCTTTGGTCAGCTCAATCATATGTTTAGCCCCCCTCTTTGTCGGTGCGTCCGGAAACATTGCTACACCGTCAATTACAAGGGTGCAAGACTTAACTTCAAGAAAACATTTTGTTCCATTTTCCGCGAGGAGAAAGTCAAAACGTGTATGGTTGTAAACTGGTTCCCTTTTGATAAATGGATACCCGACGAACTCGGGAAGTTTTCCATTTCTAATGGCCTCGAAGACAAGTTTATTTGGAAGACGCGAATCCACAGAAACAATTTGGCCGCTGTGGCACACTCCTATAATGTCATAGCTTGTTTTCCTTCCGCTTTTTGCCATTTCTTTCAATATAACGGTGACTCCTGGAACCAGAAGATCTTCTAGTCTTCCGGGATTTGGAAGAAAGCATGCAGCCATTTTTCCGTTAAGTTGCACGTGTGCTGAAAAACGGGTAAGTCTGGCTATAAATTTTCCTTGAAACATTCTCCCAGAAGTTTTAATGGACATACGGTTCTTTCCTTCGGCAAAAATCCAAATACTGCTGTTCTTCTCCCGGTCTGGGATGCTGCTAGCTCGATAAATTGTCACTTATGACCCTGAAATGCGATAGTGCCGGAAATGGAGGGGTGCTTCTCTTATGCTTTGAACCTTCAACCCTCCTTATTATGGCATTCACGGTTTCTGTTTTAAGGTTTAGTTTAACAGCTGTTTCCTCAGCGCTTAGGTTTCTTTCATATACAAGGTAAAGTATGCAATCTATAATTTCATAGCTCAGGCCTAGCTCCCCCTCTGCCGTTTGCCCAGGCCATAATCTGGGGCTACTTGGCTTTGACGCTATTCTCTCTGGCACGCCTAGGTGACGGGCTAGGCGCCTAACATCTGTCTTATACAGGTCTCCGATTGGTAGGAAATCTGCTCCCCCATCACCGTACTTGGTGAAGTATCCTATCATGATCTCGGATTTGTCGCTTGTCCCGCATACAAGCATATTCGTCGTGTTTGCCAGATAGTAAAGTAGGATCATCCTAACCCTTGCCCTAACATTGCCAGCAGCGGTGATGTGATCCTCCGATCTGTATGGATGGCTTTTTATTATGGCGTCGCATATAGTTGCGATGTCCACCTCTCGGGATTCTATGCCTAACTCTCCTGCCACAGCCCGGGCATCGTTAGTGTCGCTTTTAGGAGTTATTCTAGAATCTGGCATTATTAGAGCCTTGACGTTTGCAGATCCTATAGACTTTGCGAGCAGGTAAGCGGTCACAGAGGAGTCTAAACCGCCGCTAAGACCTACAACTGCACCCTTCGCACCGGCGCTTTTGACGGTGTCCTTAATGAAGCTGCATATTCTCTTTTCTACTTTATGGCAATCAATAGGCGGAATTATAGAAGAATATCCACAAGCCATCTTCCTTTTTACCTCCTTTGCTTTGGTTCAAACGGGATATGCTCCACAGGTTCTGCAGAAATTTGTGTTTTCAGGGATTCCCGAGTTGCACTGGGGACACTTCTTGCCCCTGGGCTTCTTTGACCCCGGGACACCCACTTCTGCTCTATATATCTCGTAATAGAACAGTTGTTCTTTATCCCTTAGCGTAACCCCGTCTTCTTTCAGATATTTAAGCCGCTTACTTTCGAACTCTTCGTCGCTGATCTTGGATTTAAAGTAGTTTGGCAGAATTGTTGTTCCTGAGCCAACCTCAATTGGATCCTTCCTCCTCCATACTATTTTTCCTGGTAGTATGTCTTCGAAAGCTTTGCGCATTATCCATTTACCCCATTTTTGGCCATTTTCCTCGCGGATCTTATACCCTAAATCAAGTTTCATGGCAAATTCCATAAATTCAGGATCAAGGTATGGTGTTTTAACATCAACTCCCACGGCTTTCCCTATGGGGATAGATGAGAAAGTCATTGATTTCCATATCTTTCTAAGCTCAACCTCCAAACATTTGTCTTCATATTTAAAGAGCCAAGGATATCCAGCCATAAGCTCGTCAAGGGCATCACCGGTCATAATGCTTTTGACACCGTTGTCCTTTGCAAGCTTCAGTCCAATGTAGATTGTGGAGCTGTTTCTAACCTCCATCGGATCAAACACCCGCAGAGTTTTAATGACGAACCTTGCAGCCTCATACAATTCTTCATCGTCAAAATAGTGGATATAATGGCTGATTCTCAATCTGTCGGCCACAAGCATTGCATGCTCAACATCCGGCGCCGTAGTTCCTTGAAAAGCACATGTAAAGGCCTTTAAGCGAATGTATTTTGAGGCTACTGCTGCGAGGATGCTTGTGTCTAGGCCTCCTGAAAGAAGGATACCTTCAGCAAGGTTTCGCTGCGCAATCCTTTCTACCAACTCTCTTAATTTAATGCATATTTCCTCCTCGCTCAAATTTTCACCCCTTAACCACTTTTTGTTCTAGAAAAGCTTCCTCCACCCTTATGTAAAAGCTTCCATTGCGGCTATCTATACTATACCTGGGGATTTTAATGGTTTCCTTGAAGAATGGAGCGTCCAACACCAATGTGTGATATTCTCCGTTTTCTCCGCATAAATCTATACCATGTTCTCGGCTTAATTTTTCCAGCTCGCTTAAGCTTTCCCAATTTAACTCGCGGCCCACCCAGCTCTCGCTGAACCATGGCTTCTTAACGCAGGAAAAGACAACCCTACAATGGCTGGATATAAGATCCTCAAGTAGCTTGCGCCTTTCCATTCCCCAGAGGGGCTTCAGGACGCGTATTCCCAGCCCTTGACAAACGTTTTCCATCCAGCTTCCATGGAAAGCGTCCAAAGGCGCAATGTCGCCGACCACGATGGCTTCTATGCTGGTCTCTTTTAAGAGCTCTCTTATCGCCTGTCTATACTGTTCAAAATATGGTTCCCCCACTCTAGCCTTATAAAGCCTGATCCTGCCTGCTTTTGCTTGAAGCTCAATTATGCTCAGGGGATGCGCAAGGGACGGCTCTTCCCATAGAAACGTTACGATGCAGCTTATACTGAAGCCTAGCTGAACAGCCTTCAAGTATGCTAAACAGGAGTCTTTGCCTCCGCTCCACGAAATGGCAACATTCAAGCTGAAGACCTTCCCTGCATTTACGGCCCATTATAAAAACATATTTATATTCAAAGGTTGCGCCATTAACAAGCATGTTTTACTTCTAGTTGCCCCATCAAGGTCATAATAATCGATTAAGGTTTTGAAAGTTCTACGAGGGCAACGGTCATTTTGTTTCGTGGTTCCTGAGATTTGTCGAAAAACTTATATTGTTATAACTAGGGATGAAGTAACTTATTCCCTTAGGGGGATTAAGGGTTTGACGGAGAGAGTGCTTCAAAATTCTTCATACCTGGATGGAAAATCCACTACAGGTACCATGACGAGGGTGAAGGATACCAGCAGCATAAGCGGCATGTGTCCCATATGCCTATACGATTGTCCAGTCTTATGCCAAATAAGCCTTGCAGCGTTTCGCGGTAGGGAGGCCATATACCCGATCCCGAAATACTTCGGCTACAGTACAGCTGGCGCCTTAAAGGATTTTGGCCTTGATTGGTCCCATTTTAACATTCACGCGACCCTTCGTGGGGCAGAGGGAATCGATCCAGATCCCGACAAGGCTATTTTCCCTGCAGCTTCAACGGAAACCGTTGTCGGCGGAATACCGTTAAAACTGCCAGTTCTAATCGGTGCCTATGGCTCAACGGATGTGGCTAGGTTAAATTGGGATGGTCTAGCCGTTGGAGCTGCCATTTCCGGAATTGGCATAATTGTGGGCGAGAATGTTTGCGGTGTTGATCCTGAATCTCAGATAACCAATGGGAAAGTCACCTATTCTAAGGAGTTGGAGCGTAGAGTTAATACTTTCAGAAAATTCTGGGATGGAAAGTACGGCGACATAATAGTGCAGACTAACGTTGAGGATCAAAGACTGGGAGTGGATGTTTATGCTATTTCAAAACTTGAAGTGAACTGCATTGAGCGGAAATGGGGGCAAGGGGCAAAGGCTATAGGCGGAGAAATTCGGGTGCGAGATTTACAGAGGGCTATACGGCTGAAGAAGAGGGGCTACGTTGTGATTCCAGATCCTGAGGATCCTGAAGTTCAAGAAGCATTTAAGCAGAAGCTTTTCGACTCCTTTGAGAGGCACAGCCGTGTCGGAATGCCCACGGAGAAGGATACCATTGAGGACGTTGAGTGGCTGAGAAAACAGGGTGCAAAGAAGGTTTCCCTCAAGACTGGCGCGTATAGGCCGGCTGATGTTGCATTTACCTTGAAGGTTGCATCTGAGGCTAGATTTGATTACGTAACCTTTGATGGCGCAGGCGGCGGGACAGGAATGAGCCCTGTGCCCATGATGGATGAAATGGGCATACCGACGGTATACCTTGAAGTCATCGTTCTTAAGTGCGTCCAACTTCTCCAAAAGAAGGGCAGGTATGTTCCCGACATTGTTATGGCTGGGGGATTCATAGATGAAACCCAGATCTATAAGGCTATAGCCCTCAGCAACTTCGGCAATGGCCCGATAGTCAAGGCTGTGGTTATGGGCCGTTCACCCCTTACGGCTGTTATGAAGGCAAACTATTTTGTGGAGCTAGCTAAGCAGGGTAAACTTCCCGCCAGGTTCGCCCAAGAATACGGCGACACCCCTGAAAAGTTCTTCCGCTGCACTGTGGAATTGAGAACCAAATATGGCGATAGATTTGGCGAGATACCGTGGGGCGCTGTTGGGCTATATGGCTATCTATACGACAAAATCCGTGTAAGTCTACAGCAGCTACTTGCCGGTTCAAGGAAATTCAAGCTAAACCTGATAAGCAGAGATGACTTGATGGCGCTAACCGAAAGGGCTTCAAAGGTTACTGGCATACCGATGCCTCATGAATGTGATTTGAAAGCCATAGAGACAATTCTCGGCTAATTTCCAATTTTTTTCACTTTTGTTTCTGATATTCCATGTATGCTTTCCGGCTGAGACTGTCGGCTTCTTTATTTTGCTCCCTTGGAATCCATTCAAAGTTTATTTTTGGAAATTTTGCAACCAATTTTACGGCTTCCTTATACTTTTCAACGTATAACCCCTCGCGAATTCTCCATTTTCCAAGCATTTGGTTCACAAGCAGTTTACTGTCACTTCGCACTGTGACTGGCTCATGTTGCAGCCCCATCTCTAAAAGCGTCTTTAGAGCTTCGCATAGGGCGGAATATTCCGCCATGTTGTTTGAGACATATTCGCCTATAAATTTACCATCCTCTTTAACTTTGATTCCGTCATGATAAATAACGTAGCCATAACTGCCGATTCCCGGATTAGTTGGCTCAGCTAACCCATCAATGTATACCACTATCATCTTAATTATATCCCGAAAGGAAGTCTATGACAATTATTTATTCCGTCTACACTTAAGGATTTGCATTTAACGTGAAGGTTTTAGAATTCAAGCTCGTACGGTATTCCCTCTTTATTGAGGATTTTTATAAGCTCTTTCTTCTTTTCCTCGAAGAACCTGTCCGTCATGGCATACTCGAGTCCATATTTCCTGTACACCCAGTCAGCATAGTGGTAATTTAGCCTATCAATGATCACCCAATCAGTTTTCCCGCGGATCTCTTTTATGAGCCCCTCTGCTTTGGGGAGTATGGGCGCAATCATCACCGCCGTCCTTATTCCCATAGAATGGAGCTTGTCGAGGGCGCTTATCCTCTCTTGTATCGTAGGTGCCCTTGGCTCGAATATTTTCCTAATTTCATCATCAGCTGTTGTTATTGTGAAGATAACTTCAACATTCCCGTATTTTCCAATCAAATCCGCATCCTCAAGAACAAGGGTTGATTTTGTCTGGATGCTAACGGGCCACCCACGCTTTAACAGAGCCTCTAAACAACCCCTGGTTATCCGATATTCCCTCTCAAGGGGCTGATATGGATCACACAAGCCGCTAATCCAAATAGTGCCGATTCTCTTGCTTCCAACCTCACGTCTTAGAAGCTTCACGGCATTAATTTTGACATCTACAAATTCTCCCCATGGTTCCATGTGTCCTGTAAACTTTTTTATGTAGCGGGCATAGCAATATAGGCATCCGTGCCCACATCCTATGTAAGGGTTAATTACGTAGTCAAAAACCTTGGACTTTGACAGAATGCTTTTGACCTTAACCTCCCTAACTATCATAACGTGCTACCACATGTCCAAGTTAGCTTATCTTTATATTGGCATAATATAAGCAAAACCTTTTCAATGGATAGGCTGATTATTTCTGGTTATGCTTGGAACAATTGTTAATGTTATTGCTGTTGTAGCCGGCAGTGTGCTGGGGTTAATTCTAAGGGGTAGACTGCCTGAGAAGTTTAAACGTGTTGTTTTTCAAGCTATTGGCTTGTAACCTTATTCCTTGGCGTGCAAATGGGCCTTTAAAACAGAGAATATTCCTGTTCTATTTTTCAGCATGCTTCTTGGCGCCGTTTTAGGCGAAGCCATGGACATTGAAGGCCACATGGAAAGGTTCGGAAACGCCATAAAGGCTAGACTCGGCCGAGGCGATGATGGATTTGTTGAAGGCTTTCTGCCTGCTTCTTTGCTGTTCTGCACGGGTTCAATGGCCATCATAGGCTCGATAGAAGATGGTATAAGAGGCGACCCAACAATTTTATATGCTAAATCCATGATGGATGGCTTTGCTTCTATATCCTTAGCCTCAGCCCTGGGAATAGGCGTTCTATTTTCAGCCATACCCATACTCCTATATCAGGGCGGAATAACATTGCTGGCTTCACAGGCAAAGAAATTATTCACGGAAGTTATAATAAACGAGGTAAGCGCGGCGGGAGGCGTAATCCTAATAGGCCTAGCAATAAACTTGCTAGAAATCAGGAAGATAAAGGTTGCAAACATGCTGCCCGCAATAATCTTTGCGGCAACAATAACCCACTTAACCAAAACGCTAGGAATTTAACGTTACATGCCATCTTTCGCAATCTCTTAAGATTAACGAGTACGACAGAAATTTATAATCTATGACGCAAGATATATATTTACAAGATATAAAACTCATTTGGATGTTAGAATATTGTTAAGATTTAAGCCTGCCGTTCTAGCTTTTGGATTGTTAGAATATGATTTTTGAGAAAGAAAAAAGGAAACTTTTAATCGTTTTTTCTTCCTTCCCATCTTCGCCTTTGTATGCATAGCCCTTAATCGGGTTTTAGATGGCTTTTTTCTCTGGATATGCATATCTCAAGGCTCAATGATGATTTACTGGCAGGGAAACCTCATCAACACGTTTCAGGTAGGATTCAGTTTTAGCCTCCCGCTTTGGATTCCGTTCTTTCCATTAATAATTTTCATTTTATACAATGTTATGGTTTCGCGAAGCGTAAAAATTAAGTTCCGCTTCCACGGCGTGAGAATTCACCACTACTTTGTTGGGTTCCTATCCATTTTAATTGCTGCCTTACTAATGGTGATTTCAATGATTGTTGGAGATGGACCCGCTGTATTCTTAGACTGGAAGAGGACAAGCGCCGCCCAGAACATAAGCGGAGTCATCCTCATTCTCCTCGATTTAAAAGACTTGACCTCAACATTAGCTGCCCACATTCATAAAAATCAAAGGAAGGATAACCCTGAAAATAAGGGTGACCTCAACGGAGAATATTGACGACAACACTGTCAAGGTTGCGGTTAATATTATTTCGGAAAAGGAAGTAGCCGTATAATGGATGCAATAAAACTTATGGGATGATTTCGCATCCATTGTATTTCATGTAGTTAAAGTCTTCCATTCTTATTCTTCCGGTCTTTATCAACGCATTAATTTTTGGAATTTCCTCTTGTATCGCGTTTATCATGTTTTCCACAGTTTTGCATACTTGGCTGTAGGCTTCACTGTTCCATCGTTTTGTTATGTTGGCATAAAGGCATCTTCCTCCACATGCACCATAAATCCTGCAGCTTGTACACGGCTCGCCAACATAGGTCTTCTTAAGATTCGATGGATTTGTGGTGCTTATATGTCCCATGTAGTAGTCCTTCATGCCCCACATGCTTGGACAAGGTATTATCGTGCCGTCTGTTTGTATGGCATAATTTATCCAGCCAGCTCCGCAGCGTAATGGAGTTTTTTCCTCTCCCAGTAGTAGGGATTGCGCCACGCCTAGGAATGGATAGAGTCTNAACACAACGCCACGCTTTTCCATGGTGTCTACCCAGTGCTTCACTAGNCGGCNTATCCCAGGGTTGTAGCTTTCCATGCCCCACTCTTTGAAGTTTCTTCTCTCATANTCGAGGCTCCANAATCCCGCATTAAGTTGCCAGTGTACNGAATTAAAGCTGAACTCATCATTATCCAGAAGCCACAAAACCTGCCTGTAAATATCAGTATGCTCCATAACAGTCATTCTGGCAATAATCTCGCCGCCAAATCCCCTGCGCCTTATCAGCTTCAGATTATCGATAACCTTTCGGAAAACACCCTTTCCACGGTAAAAATCCGTTAACNCCTCGTCTCCGTCAATGGAAACAAGAATAGCCGAAAGTCGATTAAGGTATTCAGAATCTAATTGATCCAAAAATATCCCGTTGGTCTGGATAATGAAATGCTTGGCGGGCACATAATCCATAATCCTTTTCATATCCTCGATACATAACAGGGGCTCCCCGCCATAAAATATGATAACACAATCAGAATCTAAACTGCAGAACCTTCTCAAATCCTCAAGGCTGTAGGATATTCGCCTTGGAAGCCCATAATCCACATTAAAGCTAAAATCTCCGAAAGTATCCTCTACAGCCTCACCATAGCAGTAACGGCACTTTAAATTGCACTCAGTGGTCAAAAACAAATGGAAAAACAAGCCAGCCCCGCCTTCAATCCCCCTCTAAAGGGGGAGAAAAAAGCAAGGCTATGTAAATTTTTCCCTAATCCTTTTGGCCTTCTCAATATAGCCTCTAAGCTTCCTCTCCCGGAACACGTTTTCAGGCAAAGTTTCAGGAGCATACATCAAAGGGAAAATAGCCAAAAACAAGAAGAACGCGGCAAAAGAGAGAATGGCATATGAAGGCACAACCTCTGCTATAAAAGGACCTAACGTCACTCGTAGAAAACCGGAAATCACGTAAGGCAAAAACCAACGGCATAATACTCCTCACTTGATTTTCCATCTGAGAGATCACCCCATATCGTAAATAAAAAATTACGCCTAATATCCCCCATGAGATCCCATCGAGAACTGTATACAAATACCACGCCTGTATGCTAAAAGGATTTATCCCAAGCACAGCATATCCAATGCCGAAGGATATAAATCCCGCTATAAGGGTGCGCTTTCGCCCAATACTATCCGCTAGAAATCCTGCTATAATAGCAAAAATCCCGGAGATAATGCCACTTAGGAGAACTGAGGAGCTTATGAAGTCCTCCCCGTAAATTCTGCTGCATATAGACCAACTCAAATAATTAACTAAGGAAAATGTGTACCATGGGATAAGATAGAGGAGTACCGCGCGGTTTTTTAAAGGCGAAACTGTCGATGGTTTTCTCCGCGTCTCTTTATGTTTTAAAGAATCTTCAAATAAAGGAATGCCTATCAAACCACTTAGTCTCCAGATTGCTAGTATCAGAGCATCCAAAAGTATGTTGGCTGACATTAAAAGTCCAAAAGCAAGTATTAATGCAAAGATCAAAAGCAATATTACTGAGCTAAGCCTAGCACGGTTNTCATCTTTTGTTGTATCNGCAAAAAGAGCCATAAATTCAGGTAATCCCAGCCCGAAAGACGCGCCTACTAAAGATAGGGTGAAAGTNATGTAAAATGTTGTTGGATTTTTCAATATCACAAGCGTGAAAGAGGTAAAAACTCCGAATAATATCCAAATTGTAAGGAAAAATTTGTGGTTAGTCAACTTACTCAAATGTAAAGCGCTAATCATTAACGAAATGGCTGTACTTAAAAACAGTATGCAATAAAAAATAAACTTAAGTATTATAGTCTGGAAATATCTCGTCAATGGCCTTTTTTAGGATGGCCGAAGCATAATAGTGCCAGACAACCACATTGACAATCGTGATGATATTTCCCAATACAATTTTTGGAGAAATGCCTATTTTTAAAAGTGGCCTATGCATTTTACAGTCGCCATAAATCTTGTTAAGCATGATTCAAGATAAAGGTTCGGTGTTGGAAATAAGTAGCTTTAATCTTTAACGCTCATAATTGAGAAAAATTTTAATTATAAGTGTTCAACACTACTACAGTAGGGGAGAAGGGGGATGAAAGTTAAAAATAAACCTGTTAGACTTTGGGGACCTTGGTGGATATAGCCGACTACATCTAGAAGTTTATTTCTGCTTGAACTAATACTTTTTTAATATTGTAGCTTTTGTACAACTTTTATACTTATCTAATATGGCGCTTACTTGTTCTATAAGGTTGTGCATTTCAGATTTAAGTCGCCGAATCTCATCTACGTTTAACACGACATCAACCACTTTAGCGACATCATCGTCGGTCAGTTCATCTTTTTTAAGCAAGCGTGTTATTTTCTTCTTTGCTCTTGGGTCGTGCATGGCATAAAGTATTGGCAGAGGTAAACATTCATTGTCTCTTCTGTTAGTTAACTCATCGGCTTCGAACATGTCTACAAACTCATCTCTGATATTTGATACCATGCTCAATATGCGTCCTATTCTCCCCCAGTCTTCAATAGCCTCTGGGGCGGCGTCTCCTATAACGGCTCCTGCTCGTGCGGCGGCTTCGGCTACAGCTCCTTTTCTCCTGATAACCTCGCCGGATTGACGCTCATTTCAGGATCGAGGTTTACAATGTTGGGTAAGCGTGTCTTATCCAATTTCCGAACCAAGCCCTGATCTATCGCCAGTTTTATGTGGGTAAGCCATTATTACTACATCGTAGCCTGCACCGCCAACCTTAAGCTTAGCCCACGCCTCCTCAGTGGATTCATACTCTCATAAATAACCCTTATACCTGTCTCTTCCTCAAAGAGGGTTAACACTTCCCCATCAATGTATTCGCTATAATTAAGAACCCGAAGAACCCTTTCTTGACCGAAGCTTAAGGTTGGTTGAAGAAGCATCATCAAAGTTGGTATAGCGAAAGCCGGCCAAACCCTCTTTAGACTCACCGCCAACTCTTAAACGTCGCCCCTATGATGTGGATTATTTTCAGAATTAAGCTTTACCACCGATGGCTAAAGTTTAAAATTTTCGAAACTTCGACAGCCGAATGCAAAATTTCACAGGGCTATAAAACTTTTATCGTAGCCCAGCGTTTTAATTTCACACGGCGGACGGTGACGACTCTGGCCCCACTGAAGAGGATGATTGGGATCTTGAGTGCTGAGTCCGCTTTAGAGACGCCTTGCTTTCACGTGCAACTATTTTGGTTAGTAAAGGAGAAACCTCTGCCAAACAATTCTGAATTAAAATAGGGAGATGCCAAAAGTCTTAAATTCTAACCTTGCAAATTCTTCTCAAGTGCTCATTAAGGCTTAACTGTAGTGCGACGTGACATTTGCACATGACCGCCAAATCAGCAATAACAAAACTTCAAGCCCTCCTTATAGTTAATGTGTTAATCGTTACATTGGCTGCTGGCGCCTACTTATACATTGAAAACATAAGGGAAACCATTAAGGTTTCGTCTATTAGGCAAGCTGAGTTCATTCTGGAAGGATTGATGATATTTCCTGAGGAGGTGGAGGTTGGCGAAAATGTGGAGGTGTCAGTTAAAGTGGTTAATGTTGGAAACGAAGCTGGAAACTACACAGTGCCTCTTATCCTAGACGGGGCAGCCATGGAGAATAAGACGGTATGCCTCGCAGGCGGAGAGTCCAGTTTTATCCGCTTTTCATTTATAGCTGAGGTTGAAGGTAACCATACAGTAACCATTGGTAACCTTTCAGCCACATTCACCGTTAAGGCCCCAAAGCTCCCAGATGGAATTAAGGTGTTAAATCTTGTTGTAAGGCCTTATGAGGTGTGGCCTGGAGAGTCTGTTAGGGTGTTCGCTACCGTTGCAAATGAAAGGCTTCATCCCCTGAACTTTACGTTATATCTTGAGTTGAATGGAACTAGGGTTGAGAGGAGGAGCATGAGCATCGATGGAGGGGGAAGCGTCGCCATCGAGTTCACTGTGACTCCTGAACTAGAGGGTAGCTACTCCGTTAAAGTAGGAAACGCTAGAGGCTTCTTTATCGTGGTGCCGAGGGGTATGCACACATTATGTGTTAGTTCGATGCCTCCTGGTGTCGAGTTCACTTTAAATGGAAGAGTCGAGAGAACGCCATATTCTAAACTACTTCCAGTAGGCATCTATACAATCACTCTGCCTAAGGAGCATGTACCAAGCAGATTTGAGCCCACATGGCAATTCAGAAGCTGGGAGGATGGATCTACGGAACTCACTAG
>Ga0065718_1000242_pt1 | contig 71259 bp, 71 predicted proteins | sample GBSCel77sediment_2_FD_59105 | JGI IMG/M metagenome (GOLD analysis project Ga0065718, IMG submission 59105) | Hot spring sediment microbial communities from Great Boiling Spring, Nevada - cellulolytic enrichment CS 77C v3 (version 3) | ecosystem: Environmental > Aquatic > Thermal springs > Hot...
TTTCTAACTCATGGGCAGTTATAGTAAAACTTTTTAGGTACCCTAAGATGTCTGTGAACCAAATTTCTATGAAGTAGACATTATTCTCTTTAACATACTTTAAAACCTCTTCTTTTGTCTTTGGAAAACTATCTGTCATATTTTTTCCCTCCCTTTTTCTTAAGATTTATTTATTAAAAAATTTTGATACTAAAAATTTTTATCCCTTCCCACCTCCTTAGGAATTTGATACTTCCTTAGTAGGGCATCGTCGCCCCCCCAAACGTCCTTGTTGAAAGCTTTTAATATGTTATTCTAAAGTTAATTTTTTGTCAATATCTACTTTTTAAAAAGGCAAACGGCAATATATTTCCGAATATATCTAAAAAATTTTTATATAGCGTTCTCTCCTCTTTCTCCAGTTCTTATCCTTATTGCATCGGCTATTTCTGAAATAAAAATCTTTCCGTCACCTATTTCTCCAGTCCTTGCGCTTTCTATTATTACTCGAATAATATTTTCTACTTCAGAATCTTTTACTACCATCTCTATTTTTATTTTTGGTATTAACTCAATTCTATATTTCTCTCCTCTCCACTGCTGAACAATTCCTTTCTGTTTCCCATGACCCTCTACCTCACTAATCATCAATCCAGAATATCCTATTTTATTCAATGCTTTTCTTACATCGTCTAGTTTCTCAGGTCTAATAATAGCTTCAATTTTTTTCATTTTCTCACCTCCTCAGGTTTTACTACACTTATAAAAGAGATATTGGGTTTACGGATTAAAAACTCTGGATATGCAGAGTTTCCGTGTTCTCCAATATCTAATCCTTCAATCTCTTCCTGTAGACTCACCCTTATTCCTATGGTCGATTTTAGTATGTACCAAGTTATTAAGGAAGTCAATAATACAAATATTCCTACAGATAAAACACCTATTAGTTGAATTAAAAAGAGCTTTAAACCGCCACCAAAGAGTAGGCCGTTTACAGTAGAGAAACTTGTTACACCTTCTTTTGCGAATATTCCTACACTTAATGTTCCAAAGACTCCATTTACCAAATGAACAGATAAAGCTCCCACAGGGTCGTCTATTTTTATCCTATCAAAGAATATTACTGAGACTACTACTAAAAATCCTGCTATTAGTCCTATAACAATGGAGCTTGGAATATCTACAAAAGCACAAGGAGCAGTTATAGCTACAAGACCTGCCAAACAGCCATTCAGAGTCATTCCTAAATCAGGTTTCCCCAATAAGATCCATGAGGTAATAGTAGAACTTAATATTGCTGAAGCTGCCGCAGTGTTTGTTGTAATAACAATATGTGAGATTGCTTGAGGATCAGCACTCATAGTAGAGCCTGGATTAAATCCAAACCATCCTAGCCATAAAACAAAGGTCCCAAGGGTTGCTAAGGACAGATTATGACCAGGGATAGGTTTTATGCTACCATCGTCAGTGTATTTGCCAAATCTCGGGCCCAATAATATAGCTCCTACTAAAGCTGCCCATCCTCCTACAGAATGAACCACTGTAGAACCTGCAAAATCAAGCATCCCTAATTTAGAAAGGAATCCCCCTCCCCATATCCAATGTCCTACTATAGGATATATAAACATGGACATAATAAAGGAAAATATTATAAAAGAAATATATTTTATTCTTTCTGCTACCGCTCCAGAAACTATAGTTGCAGCAGTTCCACAAAAAACAAGCTGGAAGAAAAATTTTGCGAGAAGAGGAACTCCTGCCCAAGATATGGAAGAATATACACCTCTATATGCCTCTCCTGTTGCGGGAGAATTGTCAGGGCCTGAGAGAAAGAACAATCCTTTTAAGCCTACGAAGGGTGTTCCATCTCCAAACATTAATCCCCATCCCAGGATGAGATATCCTAAAGAAGATATGGCAAAAACTATAAAATTTTTAGAAAGAATATTCACAGTATTTTTTACCCGGGCAAATCCAGATTCAACCATTGCAAAACCTAAATTCATGAAAAATACAAGCATACCGGTAAATAAAACCCAAATAGTATCAAGAATAACTTTGTTTTCCATTTCCTTCACCTCCAAATTCTTAGATTTTGGAAAGGTTCTTAATTTTTAAAGTTCCTGATTTTAATAGACTTGCAAATCACCTCCTTTTATAGAAAATTTGTTTCCTTGCTGTTTTTGACGCCCTTGTCTAAGGATTAGTTTGGATAAAATAATATATTAAAATTAGTTTTTTGTCAACATCTAATTTCTTAAAAGGCAAACGGAAAGTTATTGCCGACAAAATAAATTTTTTTATTTTATAAGGATTAAAGTTGAAGTTCGTAGTAAAATGAAACAAATTTTAGATAGCTGTTTGTATCATACTTATGAGGATTTGAAGATGGCAGTACGCTTAATCCAGAGTTATGCGCCCTGTTAGGTTTTTAGCGTATATATAAACAATTCAAGAAANNAAAAAAATAAAAGTTCATTTTTCTGGCAACCTCCAATAACTCCAAAACCCCGGGGGATCGACAGAAAGGTAATTTTTGGCATGAAATCCTCTTTACTACTTAATTTTTTTTGTGATATATTATCCCTAAAATTGTAGCTTTCCTATGAGGGTATTAAAATAAATTTTGTAGCGTTTATGTAGTGTTAACGGGTTTGTAGCGTGCCTATAAGGGATTGAAACAAGAGAGACTTGAAGTGAATATTAATTGATAGAAATTAGGTTTTGAAAGTGGAAAAAACTATGCCTAAAATATCTGCTTTTGAAAAACATTTTGACAGGTAGGAATTGGAACTGGAAAGTTTGCAGTACCTTTAGGTATAAAAAACGGAGTAGAACCTTCTTATCAAATGAGAAGAATTGCTTTAGAACGTGGGCTTAATGGGGTAGATGGAGTAGCAGAAAATCTTCCCTTTGAAGATAACGTTTTTTGATCTTGTTTTAATGGTGACGACTGTATGTTTCGTGGATGATGTGTTAAAAGCCTTCAAAGAATGTTTTAGAGTACTTAAAAATAGTGGTACAATTTTGATAGGCTTTGTAGATAGAGAGAGCACAATTGGCAAAATATACCAGGCAAATAAAAGAAAAAAGTCTATTTTATAAAGAAGCAACGTTTTATTCCACAAGTGAAGTAGTTGAATTGCTTTACGAAGCGGGATTTAGAAATTTTAATTTCTCACAGACTATTTTTAAAAAGCTTGATGAAATAAAAGAAAAAGAACCTGTAAGCTATGGTTTTGGCAAAGGCTCCTTTATAGTAATAAGTGCTAAAAAGGATCTTATTCTCTAATTTTTTATTTGCTAGTATTTTCTTTAAAAAATTTTCAAAAGTTAAATTTGTAGGGTCTAATTTTGACTCTTTTCGCTTTTATAATTAGAGACCAAAAAGGAAAGGGGGAGGTGATTGGCGTAAAAATGAAAAAGTTTTTGTTGATAAGTTTAGTTTTGTTTTCCATGTTTTTTCTTGCAGGATGTAATTTTGAGATGAATTCAGAGATATATCTTAGTGATGTTTATGGGCTTTTAGAAAATCCTGAACTTAGCCTTTTTGTTCCAACTACAATTAAGTTAGAGATAGTTAGTGAGGATAATTTTAAACAATATAAAGATAGGATTACCGATATCTTGTCTGATTACTTTGGAGAGGTATCTAATATAAGATATGAAGAGGAGAATCTTAGTGGTTTTTATGTAGGAGATATTGAGGTGCCTTTATTATTGGAAAAGTCATTGGAGAGTATAGTGAGCTTTTCTGTGGATAAGGTTGGAAATCTTATAATGAATTTTGACGAGGAAAACTTTAATGTATTGGCAAAAACAATTTTAGAAGAATTCTTTTATAGCTTCGATCCGAAGGATTTATTTTTTAATATAACCCTAATTAATGATATGAAGAGAGACATAAATATAGAAGTTCAAGGGGTTTATATTAATGGTAGGCCATATCCTTTTTTGGAGAAGATAGTTTTAAAAAATAGACAAAAATTGGTAATAACCTTTTCAAATGTTCTAAAAGATTATATGATAAGAGAAGGTAAAGTGAGTTTTGTGAAGATCTATTGGTGAGGGGATAGATGAAAGAGGATGTTCTTTTTGAGTTAGAAGAAAAAGAAAAATACACTATTTTATCTTTCCGTATGGAGAAAAATTTAGTTCCTTCTGCACTTTATAATCTTTCTCCTCCAAATGTAAATACAAGAAAAGGGCTGATATTGAATGGTAGGGGACCTATATGGTTGTATGCATTTTTAGTTCATTTTTATCATCCAACTCCATTTTTGGCAGTTTATGATCCGAGGGTGGGAGCAGTAGTTATAGCATCGCACGTTCCAGAATTTAGGCCTGGTGATGTTTTGGATATTTATTTAGGGGAGGGGTGAAAACTTGGATGACGTTAAGATTTTACTTTCTGCTCTCTTTCATGATTTAGGAAAAGTACTTGAGAGAACAAAAGAGTATTATACGAAGGAACTTCCAGAGAGATTTGCTAAAGTTGAATATGCTCATCCTAAATTTTCTGCTTTCTTGTTAGAAACCTTAGGCAAAGAAAAATCAGAATTATCTAATTTCTTAAAGGAGCATCTCACAGAGGAAGTTATAGATTTAGTTTTATTTCTATCATAGCCCACAAAATGATTATGGACAGATAATTCAGATTGCTGATTGGCTTGCGTCATCAGAAAGAGAAGAGAATCAAAGTCAAAAAGAGCATTATGTAAATGTGGTTCTAAGTGGACCTTTTAAGAAGGTTGATGAAAATGCTAAAGATATAAAATATCCGTTAACTACCTTAGAAAATATTTTCCCAAGCTCTGGTGATGTTAAGGCTAGTGATGAAAGTTATAAAAGATTAGTAAATTCCCTTTTAAAACTATTTCCCAAAGTTGATAATATAGATCAGTTGTTAACCTTGTTTGAATTTTACTTGTCACAAGTTCCTGCTCAAACCACAGGTTATGAACCAGATATCTCTATTTATGACCATTCTCGAATAACAGCAGGATTAGCCCATGCTCTATATAAAGATTATAAAAATAATTTGTTGAATAAAAATGATCTTAACAAAATAAAAGATCTTTTAAGAGATAGGAAAAAGATTGATACGGCAGGCGAAGAGATTTTCAACCGAAAGCTATTTACCTTCATAGTAGGGGATATTTCTGGAATACAAAGTTTTCTCTTTAATGTCTCTTCAGAAAGAGCAGGTAGAATGTTAAAAGGTAAATCTGTTTTCATAGATCTTCTATCTAGGTATTCTGCCAAATTTATATTGGATAGTACAGGGTTTACAAGGGTAAATACTCTATACCTTGGAGGAGGAAACTTTGAACTCTTACTATCTTATATTCCTGAAGACGAATTAACAAGATTAAGAAACCATATTATAGAGACCTTGTGGAAATTTGTAGGAGATGATCTTTATCTTGGTATAGAGTGGGATTATCTATCAATAAATGACCTTCTGAACTTCATCAACAAAAGAGAAGAAGTTATGTTAAAAGCTAATCAGAGGAAAAAGAAGAGATACAGTACTTTGGAGAATTTTTACGATTTGATTTTTGTTCCTAAAAGTGAAGACATAAAAGAAGGAGAATATTGCACTATATGTGGTAAGAAAAAAGTAGAAGATGCAAGTTCGCAAGATAGATGGTGTAAAACTTGTAAATCCTTTGTAGAGTTAACTGGTAAATTAAGAAATGCCTCCTTTTTAGTTGAAGAGAGAGTAAATATACCTTCTTCAAAAGATCCTGAAACTTGGGACGAATTCTTTGAAAAGCTAGGATACCGTATTGATTTTGTTAATAATTTCTCCCGTTTAGGGCAAACTAGTAAAAAGATATATCAGTTAGAAGATGTTCATATAAAAGATGGATTTATACCCGATGGATTTTTGCTTGGAAGTTTCAAGATTATAGAAAGTAATTTTGAGGAGATTGCTGAAAGAAATATTGTAGGAGACTATGGCGATAAAAAGCTTGCTTATCTAAAAATGGATGCGGATAATATGGGAGAAATTTTCAAAAAATTAGGGGATAAAGAAAAGAAGAGAGAGGGATTAGCCTTAACAAGATATGGAATATTGAGTAGAAGAATGGAACTTTTCTTTGGAAAAGGAGTACTTGATTTAATAAAGGATAAAAGGGAGAAAGGTTATTTATATCCAGTGTTTGTAGGAGGAGACGATCTATTTATAATAGGTACCTATAATGAGATAAACAATTTGGTGAGGGAGATAAGGGAAAAGTATTCAGAATACACAGGCTCTCAAGAAATCTTCACTATATCGACAGGTATGGGATATTTCCCTGATAATTTTCCTTTAATAAGGGGTGCTCGTATAGTAGAGGAATTTCTTGAGAAAGCTAAAAATTTTGTCTACCCCGAGGAGGAAAAGCCTAAGAAGAATAAGATATGCGTGGATGGTGAAGTATTAAGCTATAGGGAATATGAAGAAGCTTTAGATATTGCTAATGAATTAACTAAAAGGATATTAGGAAATAAAGAGGAGAAACAGAAATCTGAAGAGGGCAAGTCAAAGGGTCAAACATCTCGTGCAGTAATTACAAAAATAGAAAGGTCAATTAAGGGATTTAATCCGCTTTTAGAACAGAGCTTAAATAGAAAGATTAGCCCTCCTGCTGTTTGGAGATTCCTGTATTATTTGAGGGATTATAAAGATCTTGGAGAAAGATTGGTAAATATACTCCTAAAGAATTTATTAGGGGAGGGTGAGAAGATTAGAAATCCTAGGCTTATCCTTGTAGCTACCAAGATTGCGAGAATGAAAACTAGGAAATTGGAAGGGGGAAAGAGTAAATGAACGAAAGAAATTTTCCTCAGAAAAGAAAAAGTTCTGTAAATCCAGAAGAGGGCTGGCGTAGTGAGGTTGAGAAGTTTTTAGGAAAAGATTTTGTACAGAGAGTTTTAGATTTCCATGATTTAGAAATTGAAGAATTTAAGGATTTTAATAATAAAATACAGAAATTTGTTGAAGATATAGCAAACAATATTACTACATCCAGTCTTAGAAAGATTTATGATTTGATAAAGAACTCTGAAGATGCTTCAGACTTAGTTTTTAAACTTCCCTATATGGTTTACATGGTAGGAAAAGAAAAGGATGCGAAGAGAGAGGCTTTAGGTAAGTTATACATAGCTCTTAAAGATCCTATAGAGAATATTAAAGATGAAAGACAAGTAAGAAATATTAAAAAATTTGCGGAAGCTTTGGTGGCTTATCAAAAATTATATGGGGGGAAGGAGGAGAGATAATGAATAAATTTATAGGAAGGTTATTTATAGAGGGAGATATCAGGTTATTAACAGGTTTACATATTGGAGGATCAAGGGAGACAGTAGAGATAGGAGGACTTGATAATCCAGTTATAAAGACCATAGAGGGAATACCTTATATTCCAGGATCCTCTTTAAAAGGGAAAATAAGATGTTTGTTGGAAAGAGCAAGGAATATTAATTCTAAAGAAGGAGAGCCATGTGGCTGTGGTAAATGTGAAGTATGTTTACTCTTTGGATCTCATAATGATAAGACAAAGACCTTGTCAAGAGTCATTATTAGAGACTCGTTTTTAGATCAAGAAGATTTTAAAAACAATTTTGGTAAATATTTTGATAGAGACATTGAGTATACAGAGGAAAAGACGGAAAACATAATAGATAGGATAGCTGGTACTGCTAGGTATCCGAGGACCATGGAAAGGGTTCCTGCTGGGGCAAAGTTTAGGTTTTCAAGTAGTATAGCCTTTTATGAGGGTGATGATGTGGAAAAGTTAGTTAAAACTTTTGTTGAGGGAATGAGAATGCTGGAGGACGATTATTTTGGGGGTAGTGGTACTCGTGGATATGGACATATAAAGTTTGAAAATCTTTCTTTTTATGTAAAGCCCTATGAGAGTTACTATAAAGATAATCAGAGAAAGGAAATACGTAAAAAGTGTAGCATTGACAGATAAAGATATAGTGGAAGTATTGGTAAAAGAGCTCAAAGAAGTGTTAAAGAAGTGAAAAGAGGGGAATAAGTAATGAGGGTTGAGATTTTTAAATTATTCAAAGAGGGTCCTATTTTGTTACATATAGGGCTCCGTAGAATGGATAGAACTTCTACTATAGTTCACTCAGATACTTTGTTTTCTGCTCTAAGTAATTCTCTTGTTAAGCTTTTGGGCGAGGAGAAGTTTAAAACTTTTGAGGAGAAACTGATTATATCTTCCCTTTTCATAGGTTTAAGGATGCCTAATTTTGACATTTTATTTGTACCTATGCCCGATATATTTATTAAATTGCCCCGTGATAAAAGTGACCAACATAAAAGGTACAAGAAGATCCAATGGATATCTTTAAAGGCTCTTGGGAAAATTTTAAACTTCTTTGATAAAGAAAATCTCTCTATAAATTTGGAAAATTTAGATGATTTTAGTTTTTTGAATAGCAAATTTTTAGTAGCGAAAGAAGAGTTTGAGGAGATAAAAGAAGAGATAGACTTTATAGGTACTATTCTTGAACCTAAGGTAAGTGTAAATAGGGAGAGTAGTGTTTCAGAAAATTTATTCTTCCAAGAAAATCTTATTTTATGGCCTATAAAGACTTCTGATAATGTAGAGATAAGACCATTTTTGTACTTCTTTAAAAAAGAGGAACCTAATTTAGATAGCATTTTTATTCCTGTTTTAAACCTATTCATTGAGGAAGGGATAGGCGGAGAAAGGAGTACAGGAAAAGGTACTTTTGATTATTACGAAAAAGAGCTTACCGATTTGCCTGATGAAGGAAATTTAGAAATTACTCTTTCTCTTACTACACCAATGAGGGAAGAAGTAAATAATTTGATTTATTATCAGATTATAAAAAGAGATGGATTTGTTTTTTACAATGCTCCTAAAGGCTTTAGGAAAAAGGTACACTATAAAGTAAAAGAGGGCGCTTTAGTGAAGTCTCCTTATATTGGAGAAAATATTGATGTCTCACCAGTGGAAGAGTTAAGGGTAATATCTTATGGAAAGAATTTGGGTTACAAATTTTCTTAATTCAAAGGGGGAGGATTAAATGAAACTGAATATTACTACAATAACCCCTACGATAGTAAGAAGTGGAGAAGAAATCTCTACAGTTTCAGAGTGCATAATAGAGGGTGATAATCTTTATATTGTAAACAAAGATAAATTGATAAACTTTTTGAAAACAAAAAAGGATAATGTCAAGATAATAGAGGAGCTTTCTAAGACAGTGCTTGAAGGCCAAAATTTAAAAGGCTTTTTAGATAAGAATAATATTCCTATAAATGAAGTATGTGAACCACCATTAAAATTGAGTGAAAAAATGGATGATTATAGAAGGAAAAGTGTATATTTGCCAATGACCTCTTTAAAAAGGGCTTTTATTCCTGGAAGTACTATAAAGGGAATACTGAGAAGTGCCTTACTTTTTCATTATTATCTTAGTACTAAAAAAGAACCACCTCATAGAGGAGATTCTAAAAAAGATAATTCTCCTTATATAGGGGAAGATGTGTTAAGAAACGAAAATAAAATATCTACAGATATAATGAAATATGTAATAGTTAGAGATAGCAGTAGTATAAATTTTGAAGAATTAAGAGCATACAAAATTCAGAGAATTCCTCATAGGAAACTTTGGCAAATTATAATTGCAATACCTCCTCAAAGAAAATTTTCCATTGAAATATGTATTAAAAAAGACAAGAATTATAATGGACCAGGTTTTTGGAGAGAGTTTTTTGAGAAAGACTCTGAAGTTAAGTTATGGGAATATCTAAAGGATTATTCTAACAGGCTTATTGATAAAGAGTTAGAAATATTAGAAAACTTAAGAAGAAAGAATTCAGGAAATGAAAATGATGGGGAAAGAAAGAAGATATTTGATGACTTTATTAAGCACTATGAAGAAATACAAAAGAGAATGTTTAATAAAAATGTCATCTTTATTCCTATAGGATTCGGAAAGACATACTATTTTAATTCTTTAGGATATTTTTTAAGTAGTAATGTACCTATTCGTAGAAAAAATGTAGATCTTAAGTTTTACCCTTCAACTCGATGGGCAGTGGAGATAAATGAAAAGTATTATCCCTTAGGATGGTGTGCACTAACAAGAAGTGAATAAATTAATTGTTGGTTTTGTACCAAAAGATAGCCGAGAGTTTGCATATGTAGTAGATAGTAAAAAGTATAAAGGGTATTCTACTATTGAGGCTTTGGCCTCTTATTTTTTACAAGACTCAGTAAATTTTAGGATATTACTTCTTAGACCCGAATCTTTAGACGAGTCTTGGGAAGAAGATTTAAAAAGCAGGTTAATTAGCATTGGAATGAAAGAGGAGAATATTGTGGTTTGTAAATTTCCTACCAATGGAAGTTATGAGGGAAAAAGGTTTATTACTGATCCTAAAATTATTTCAGATTTTATTTTCTTAGCTTTAAAGGAAAATTATAAAGAGGAAAAGGAAGTTATATTAGATGTATCAAGGGGGTTAAACTTCTTAGTCCTTAGTGCTGTAGAAGCTTATAGAAGATTTATTGTTGCTATTAAAGCTAAAAATATTTTGAATAGAGGAAACATACTTAACTTCAAATATGTATACCTTACTCCTTTGGGAGAGGGAGGAGGCTTAAGCGAGATAAGGTTAGAGAAGATTGATGCTCCTTTCTTTTTTGATTATTTTAAAAATTATGATAGATTGCCTTTTGATTTTGAGACGGAAAAGAAGGAAGAATTGTGCATGAAATTTAATTTCATAAAGAAGTACATTACTCAAATAGTAAACACTTGTATATACACTGTAAAAAGAGGTTTTGTTTTTGGCTTTTCTAACCATTATAGATTGGAAAAAGGTTGAGGAATTTTTGAAAGAGGCAGAGGATAAATTAAATTTCTTAGCTTTAATGGATTTAGATTCTGAGCTCTCAGAATGGGAGAAAACTTCGGAGGGAGAAGAAATTATTAAGAGGAAATATACCATGAATTATCCTTTGGGAAATCTCTGGATTTATATAAACCTATTAAAGGCTTTCTTGGAGATTTATTATGAGTATAGAGATAAAATTTTTATAGAAAATGATCTGAAATGGGTAAAGATAGAGACACTTAAAGATTTTAACGAAAGGATAATTAATGGTGTTTTTAAAGAATATGGAACAAATGTGATTTTAGGCAATGAGTTAGAAAAGTTTGAGTTTTCTTTCAAAAGAGGAGAAATTAGAGAAAGTAAAGGGGGGACATTCGGATATTTTGAGAAACTTCAATGCTCATGCAGGACTCATATTGGATTTTTTGGAACAAGATCCTAAAAAAGGTGCTATAACTTATAAGAAAGAAATACATAACAAGATTAATAGTTTTTTGAGGGAATGGCAAAAAGAAATTGAAACATATAAAAGTTGAATTTAAAAAGGGTGAGAAGAATGAAGGCAATGCTCCTTAGAGAAGTGAAAGATCTTACTGTATGGCAAGATCCTCTTTCTCTTGAAGAGGTTTCTATCCCTATTCCAAAGGAGAAAGAGATTTTGATAAAGGTTTCTGCTTGTGGAGTTTGTAGGACTGACCTTGATATTGTAGAGGGGAGACTTCCTCCTACTAAATTACCTTTGATTTTGGGACACCAAATTGTGGGCACGGTTGTGGATAAGGGGAAAGATGCTAATAAATTCCAAATTGGAGATAGGGTTGGAGTTGCATGGATAAATCATTCTTGTGGGGTGTGTAGGTTTTGTAGATCTGGTCAGGAAAATTTATGTGATGATTTCAAAGCTACGGGAAAAGATGTGGATGGAGGATATGCAGAGTATACGGTTGTCTTGGAGGATTATGCTTATAAAATTCCTCAAAATTATTCTGATGAAGAAGCAGCACCACTTTTATGTGCCGGTGCAATAGGATATAGGTCGGTTAAGCTTTCTAATATAAAAAATGGGGATAATATTGGACTTTCTGGATTTGGAGCCTCAGGCCATTTAGTGTTGAAGATAATAAAGTATCTTTATCCAGATTCTAAGATATTTGTTTTTGCAAGAAGTGAAAGAGAAAGAGAGCTGGCAAAGGAATTGGGGAGTTACTGGACAGGAGATTTTGGTGAAGTTACTCCCTTTAAACTAAATGCTATTATTGACACTACTCCTGTATGGAAAACTATAGTCTTAGTACTTAGGAACTTGGAAAAGGGAGGAAGATTGGTTATAAATGCCATAAGAAAGGAAAATCAAGACAAAGACTTTCTCATTAACTTGAATTATGAAAGAGATTTGTGGATGGAGAAGGAGATAAAAAGTGTTGCTAATATAACAAGGAGAGATGTAGAAGAATTTTTAACATTAGCAGAAAAGGTTGATTTAAAACCAGTGGTTGAAGTATATAAGCTGGAAGAGGCTAATAAGGCATTAAGAGATCTTAAAGAGGGAAGGATAAGAGGGGCAAAAGTTTTGAAAATGAGCTAACTTTCTTTATTATTTAATAATTCTAAAACTTAAATTTTTATGCTTGAAATTCCTACTTAAATAGTATAAAATAAAAAATGAATTGTTTATATTTTTAGGCCAAAATAGTTTAATACTTAAGGAGGTATTTTTATGAGTGAGCTTTTTGGTTTCAGAAAAGATAGAAAAGAAATGCTAAAAGAATTAATTAGAAAGATTCATAAGGGAGAAGATCCCGAAAAATTAAAAGCTCAATTTAGGGAACTTTTTGGTAGTGTTACAACTACAGAGATAGCACAAATTGAACAAGAGTTGATTCAAGAAGGTATGCCAAGAGAGGAAGTAATGAGGCTTTGTGAAGTACATCTTGCAGTATTTCAGGAGGCTTTAGATAAGGATAAACCTTCTGCTCAGTTGGGACATCCTGTGAATATTTTGATGGAGGAGCACAAAAAATTAATAGAGTTTTCAGATAAATTGAAAAAAACCATAGAGGAGCTTAGAGAAATAGGTGATTATGATAGAGGTAAAGATAAAATATTAGAAATCAAGGAAATTACAGATCATTTTAAGGAATCAGAAAAGCATTATTTGAGGGAAGAAAATGTCCTCTTCCCCTATTTAGAAAAGCATGGGATAACAGAGCCACCTGCTATTATGTGGATGGATCATGATAAGATTAGAGCAATTAAAAAGGATTTATATAAAATAGTGGATAACTATAATAGTATGAGTTTTGATGAGTTTATAAGAAGAATTGGGGTTGTGGCTATTGAGCTTGGAGATATGTTAGCTTCTCACTTTTACAAAGAAAATAATATTTTATTCCCTATGGGACTTCACGTAATATCCGAAGAGGAGTGGAAAGATATAAGGCTACAATTTGATGAAATAGGGTATTGTTGTTTTACTCCTCCTGATGTGATAACTCCTATAGAGGTAGAGAAGAAGGAGATATCAAGTGTTCAGCAAGGTATGGTTAATTTACCTACAGGAAGCCTAAGTCTTATTGAGTTGGAGGCAATTCTAAATACCCTTCCTGTGGATATAACCTTTGTGGATAAGAATGATGAGGTAAGATATTTCAGTGAGACAAAGGATAGAATTTTTGTGAGGACAAAAGCTGTGATTGGTAGAAAGGTTCAGCAGTGTCATCCTCAGAAAAGTGTTCATATAGTGGAAAAGATATTAGAAGAGTTTAAGAAGGGTACAAAGGATCATGCAGACTTCTGGATAAATATGAATGGAAGGCTAATATATATAAGGTATTTTGCTGTAAGAGATAAAGAAGGGAACTATTTAGGTACTTTGGAGGTCACACAGGACGTAACAGAAATCAAAAAGCTTGAAGGAGAAAGAAGACTTTTAGATTGGTAAATGGGATAGCTGTCCTCTCTTTTACGGGAGGACAGCTTTTTTAACTAATTTTATCCTTATCATTTAAAATTTGTATTCATCAAGTGCTGATTTTTTATGATATAATTAAAATCTAAGCATATAGAGATAATTTGATAAAACATGCTTAATGAAAGATGGAAAAAGTATTGATAAGAGCTGTTAATAAAAAAGATATTGATTCAATTTACAATTTACTTAAAGAGCTTTATGAAACAATAGAGGATAAAAGCGGTTTAGACATTGATAGAGCTTATGAAAATCTTCAATTTTTTATAAGCAATGATAATAATCTTACTTTTGTAGCAGAGTGGGAAGGTAATATAGTAGGATTTATAAGCGTTTTTATAAGGAAAACAATTCTACATACATTACCTTCTGCATTGATAGAAGAATTGGTTGTTGACAAAAATTATAGGGGAAAAGGTATAGGTAAAAGGTTGATTGAGGCAGTAATAAAAAAATGTGAAGAATTAAATATAGGTGAAATTGAAGTGAGTACTGAGATAACTAATATAAATGCGAGAGAATTTTATAAAAGTGTGGGATTTAAAGAAAAAGGTATACTTTTGGAAATGGATTTATAAGTGTTACACCCCTCTTAAAGCCTAAAAAAGTGACATAACCAATATATCTCCATCCTCAAAAAAGATATTTTTTAATCTTATCTACCCTTTTTGAGATTTTTATGTTAATATACAAAAATTTTTTTTAAAAGGGGGTTGGGAATATATGGTTGGTTTTATAGGCTATGGAAATATGGGAAGTATGCTTATTAGAAAATTCATTGAAGAAAAAGCCTTAAAACCACAAGAGATAATTGTATCTACAAGAACAAAAAGTAAACTTCAAAATTTAAAAGAAATTTATAAAGATATTAATATTGCCGAGGATAATAAAGATCTTGCAAAAAGAGCAAAATACATTTTTATCTGTGTAAAACAGCCAGAAGTTAAGGGAGTTCTAGATGAGATTAAAGATTTCCTTGATTCTGATAGGCATATTATTTCTCTTGCAGGTGCTATAACCATTGAGAACATTGAAAAAATATTTCCAGGCCAAGTCTCAAAAGTCACACCTACGGTACTTTCGGAAATAAACGAAGGAGTAACACTTATTGCGCATAACGAAAAAGTGAAAGAAGAAAACAAGAAGTATATAGAGTCTTTATTTGAGAAGATAAGTAAAGTTAAGAGGATAACAGAGGAAGATTTTCCTTTTGCTGTAGAGATAACAAGTTGTGCACCAGGATTTTTGTCTTCAATTTTTAATGAATTTATGAAATCTTCTTTGAAGCATAATAAAACTCTAAGAGAAGACGAAGTAAAAGATATGTTAGTCTATACTATATATAGTACTGCAAAATTAATTTATGAAAGGAATTTAGCTTTTGAAGATGTAATTGAGAAGGTTGCGACAAAGGGCGGGATAACGGAAGAAGGAGTTAAGGTTTTGGAGAAACATCTTACTCCAATTTTTGATGAAGTTTTTGAAAAAACTCTTGAAAAAAGAAGAATGATAAAAGAAAAAGCAGATGAACTTTTTAAAAGTTGATGAAATTAATCGGGATTAATTTTAGTATAATTATGAACCAAGATATTTCTAAACTTAGAGATTTTCTCCATAATATTATAAACCTCTTCAGATATTACCTTATTTTCATATATTACTTTAAAAGTATCACTGTAACTTACAGGAGTTCTATATCCTTCATCTGAGATTATATGATTTGCAATATCTATGCATATTTCAATTGCTATTTGTAAAGTTCTTTCTACTATTCTTTGAGTTTTCCAATCACGAGAATATTCTTCTACAGTAATATTTTTCTTAAAATTAAATTTCTATCTATCAAACCTTATACCTCCTAAAAAGAATTTGTTTCTCCTTGATAGAAAAGTCAAAAAATTCTCTTAATGTAATGGACTCAAAGGAATATCTAAAAGATGGATCTCTATCAACTATGACAATTTTATTTTCCAAAATTCTACCCTTTAATGATATGGGAGCTTCATTCAAATAAATCCCTTAGAATTTGAATTTTTTTATTAAAAAGATCTATATTTTTTGTAATCTTCTAAATATACTGCAATATCGATATCACTTAAAGGGGTTATTCTACCCTTTGCAAGACTGCCGAATACATATGCAAAAACTATATCCTTGTGTTTTTCAAGAGCCTTTTTTATTTTTGGTATTATTTCTCTTAAATTCTCTAACATAACTCTTCTTCTTATACCTCCTGATTTAAGTTTAACATAAAAAATGACGTTATTTATTACCTTATATAATGGCTTAAACTCTCTTGCGAAGTGAGAACTTGTCTAAAAAAGATAGATGATTTTATAATTAGACTAAAGGAATATTAATTTTCTCTATTAAGGTGAGCTCTAATGAGAGATGATTTTAAGGATATAATTAAGATAATTTTTACATATCTTTTGATTAGTATAGTATGGATATACCTCTCTAACAGAGTTATAAGTACCTTAAATAGATTGACTTTTATGTTTTTTTCATCCTTACTTTTCTTTTTTCTACTTTACAGAGAATATAAAAAAAGAGAAGATTTAATAAAAAAATTAGAGACGGAAAAAGAAAATTTTAGTAACCTTCTTAATATTGCGAGTGATATCGTAGTTATCTTGGATAAAAGCGGAAAGGTTCAGTATATAAATGATAGAGGATGTGATTTATTAGGCTATAAAAGAGAAGAAATTATAAACAAGGATTGGTTTGAAAATTTTTTACCCGAGAGGATAAAGCATGAAACTAAAGATATTTTCTATAAAATATTAAATGGTGAAGAATCTTTGTTTATAAAAGAAGTAAAAAATCCTATTTTAACAAAAAACAAAGAAGAGATAATCATTTTATGGAGTAATGCTATTGTTAAAGAAAACAATGAGATAAAAGCGATAATAAGTTTTGGGAAGGATATTACTGAGGAAGAAATAAGTAAAGAGGAAAAGGAAGTTTTTATAGCTATAACTGAGAAAATATTTAGAATGGAAGACTTTAATTCTGCACTCCAAGTTGCATTAAACAAAATTTGTGAATTTTTTTCTGCAGTTTATGGAGAGATATGGGTTTTAGATAGTAAGGGCAGAAAACTTATACTATCTGACGTTTTTTATGCAAAAGACGATAAGTATAAATTGTTCTATGAAGATAGTAGAAAGCTCTCGTTTTTTCCTGGCGAAGGGATTCCTGGTAAATGTTGGACGGGTTTAAAATATTTAATAATAGACAATCTACAGGAAAATAAAGATTTTGTAAGAAAGAATTTAGTAAAAGAATTTAATCTCAATTCTTTAATAGCTTTCCCTATTTGTGGTAAAAATGAGTTCATAGGTGTGATTATGATTTTTAAAGAATCATTGGATTCTTTGGACAAAAAGAAGACGGAGATATCCTTATCTCTCACAAGTCAACTTGCAGGATTATTTGAAGCTAAAAAGAATGTGGAAAAAGTTGAAGAATTATTGAGATTAATTGATATTTCTGACGATGCGATAATTATTCTTGATGAAGATGATACAGTTCTATTCTGGAATCAAGGAGCGGAAAAGATGTATGGTATATCTAAAATAAATGCATTGGGGAAAAATGTTAATGAAATACTTCCTTCTACATATGAGGATAGGTCGGTTTATGAAAATGTTAAAAAGGATTTAATCACTAAGGGAAAATGGTCTGGAGAGATAGAACAGAGAAAAAGCACTGGCGAAAAGTTAATAATAGAAAGTTTTATGGAGCTTATAATGGATGAAAATAAAGGAACCTATAAAATTTATATAAGAAATACAGATATTACCATGAAAAAGAGGCTTCAAGAACAATTATTTAGAGCTCAAAAACTTGAAAGTATTGGAAATCTTGCAAGCGGTATTGCTCATGATTTAAGTAATATTTTATCTCCAATACTTATGGGAATACAGATCATTAAAAATCAGATTAAAGATGAAAGCTTAAAAGAAACTGTTAACATGATTGAAGAATCTGCAAAAAGAGGTTCTGATCTCGTTAAACAAATAGTATCTTTTATAAGAGGGGAGATAAAAGAGAAAATTCCTGTGAAGATTAACAATATTATTAGAGAGATAGAAAAATTAATGAAAGAAACTTTTACCTAAAAATATAGAAATCAAAGTAGAAGCTTCAGAGGATCTTCATCCTATGTTGGGAGATCCAACTGCTATAAATCAAGTACTCCTAAATCTATGTGTAAATGCAAGGGATGCGATGCCCAATGGAGGAACTTTAACTATTAAAGCTGAGAATATTTTTATTGACGAAGAGTATGTCAAATGGAATCCTTTATCTAAAGTAGGTGATTATGTAGTGATTACTGTGTCAGATACTGGTACTGGAATTCCTAAAGATATATTAGATAAGATTTTTGACCCTTATTTTACAACAAAAGGAGAAAAAGGAACAGGACTTGGACTTTCAATAGTATATTCTATTGTAAGAGATCACGGAGGATTCATAAATGTATATAGTGAAGAAGGAAAAGGAACTGTCTTTAAAATATATATTCCAGCTATAAATGAAAAGAATAATGTTAGCTGACGTGATATACCTAACTAGTTTTTCTTTCTATTCTAAGAATGTTATCCCATATTTCTAAGGTTTTATCTACTAAAGTAGGATCAAAATGAGTTCCTTTACATTTTAGAAGCTCTTCTCTTACCTTTTCTTCGGGCATCGGATCCTTATAAGGTCTTTTTGAAAACATAGCATCAATAGCATCAGCAATACAAACAATTCTTCCTTCTAAGGGAATATTCTCTCCTTTTAAGCCATACGGATATCCTGTTCCATCCCATCTCTCATGATGAGATATAGCAACTTTTTCAGCTATTTGTAAAATTGAAGATTTTGAGTTTTTAAGTATATTCCAACCTATGATAGTATGTTTTTTCATAATCTCAAATTCTTCTGGAGTCAATTTAGCTGGCTTCAAAAGTATGCTATCAGGAATTCCTACTTTGCCAATATCATGGAGAGGAGCAGCTAATTTTAAAGAATAACAATAATCTAAAGAAAGTTCTAAAGCATTTGCAATCTCGTATGAAAGAGCTCCCACTCTTATTGTATGTTCATGAGTTTCATCATCTCTAAATTCTGCAATAAGATTAATCCTTTCTAAAAGCTCCATACTCAAATCTTTATTTTCTTGTAAAAGTTTATTAATATTCTCTTCTGCCACTTTGTAAGAAGTTTTCAAATCTTCCAAGAAGCTATCTCTAAAAGAGTAGAAAAGTCTTACTTTTTTTGTCGAGTTTTAGTCTCACATCGAGAGTTGTTATATCTATTGGTTTGACTAAAAAGTCATCTGCGCCAGCCTCTGCACATTGCTTCATTGTCTCTTCATCTCCATATGCAGTAAGCATAATTACTAATATATCTTTACTTATTTCTCTTATCTTTTTTAGAGTAGTTATCCCATCCATTTCAGGCATTTTGACATCAAGAAGTACAATATCTGGATTCTCTTTCTTTATAATTTCAATGGCTTTAATACCATTCTCAGCAAGAGTAGGATTATATCCAAGAGAATTTAAAATGGACATCAAAGCATTTCTTATAAATGGTTCATCATCAACGATGAGAATCTTTTCCATCCTCCTCACCCACCTTTAAAAGTTTATCTACCAGATCTGATATTCTTTTAGAAGAAATTTCTATCTGTTCTGCTATGTCTTTAATTTTTTCTAGGAGAATTATAAAATAGCTTTTTTTAAAAGTTGTGCTTGTCCTAACACAACAAATAAAGGATTTCTAAACTCATGGGAAACATTTTTTATAAATTCTTTTCTCTCTTTTTCTATTTTTTCAAGCATATTAATATAATTTACGTTTTCAAATATGGAAAAGAGGGAGAGAATAAAAAGTTTATAAATTTTTGATATAATTTCATCCTTATTTTCAAGAAAGACAATTATGTCATTTCTTTCTATTTTAGAATACTCTTTTGAATCATAGTCTTCAATTGTATCAGAAACGTGAGAAAAGGAGCTATAAATATGCTTTTTCTTGTAGAAAAGAGATATTCTAACTCCTTCTTTTTCAAAAAAATCTACTATAACCTTTATCAAACCATCTCTATCCTTACAATTAAGAGCTTTATTTAAAACTTCCAATACTTTGTTTTGAGTTTCAATAATTTTAAGAATAGTCTCGTTGAGTCTTTCCCACTCTATTTTATATTTTTCATTAAGTGCCTTGTAATCCATTAGCGGGTTATAAATATAGTTAGTGAGGATATAGAATGCAATATTAAAAATTCCCAATGTTTTAAAAATATGGCCAAGCCATAAGGACCAAGTAAAAGGTGATATGTACCTAATAAAAGATATTTCGCTAAGAGCAAACATTATTCCACCTAAAAATAGATATGGATTATTTTTACTTTTAATGCCAAAAATAAAAAAATAGGAGAGTATATACAATCTCCAAAATACTCTTTAAATTAGTAGTTCCTAAACTTTCTATATAAAAAACATCTTTAGGGAAATATTTAATGATAAATATTATAAAGATAGAGAATAAAGGGAATAAAAATGTAAGTAATTCAAATTTTTTGTCCATATTCTTATGTTTTAAGTGGAAAATAGCAAGAAACATTCCAAGGGATTGAATAAATCTTGCAAACATCCAGTAAGTAACACTTAAACTTGGGTTACTTACTCCAGGAAAACCAGGGTAAAAAATTGCATGGGGAATATCTAAAATACCAGAAGAAAGAAATATGGTACCAATGACCTGAAAGAATGGTGTCCTCTCAGCTGAAGGAAGTGCGATTAGGACAATAAAAATAAATGAATGATAATAAAAATCGATGAGAGCTCTAACAAAAGATGAGTGATATAAGTGTATCCTAAAAAATAAATAATACTAAATAAAAGACAAAAACGCTATTAAATTATGTGTAATTAACGATCTAAAAAAGCTAATACTATTTCTCATAGGTATATTTTAAACTATATTTTAATAGATTAGAAGTATCTGAACATGAAAGGGTAGTGTTAAACCTGTATAGGTATGGAGATAGGTATCAGTATGAGGAATATAGGAGTAATAATGAAGATAAGAATAAAGTTATTTCTTTCTCCCTTACAATTTTTAATTAATTTTTTTTAAGTTTATTTTCTAAGAAAATAAACTTTTGCAGTATAATTAAAAATAATGAAACATCAAGGTTGGGATTGGAAAGAAATAAAAGAAGAAAGATGGGATACACCCGCAGAAGAGGTATATTATCTACTAAATCGTTGGAAAGATCAGGGAAAATCAAGATTTTTAGATTTAGGGTGTGGAAGGGGAAGACATTCTATATTCTTCGCAAAACATGGATTTGAAGTTTATGCTACAGATATCTCTGAGAGTGGTATTGAAATTTTAAAAGAGAAAGCTAAATTACAAAATTTGAATATAAATGCTGAAGTATGTGATATGCACAATTTACCATATTCCAATGAATTCTTTGACTGTATGTTAGCCTTTCATGTAATATATCACACCAATAGAGAAGGAATAAGAAGAGTAATATCTGAAATATATAGAGTTTTGAAAAAGGATGGAGAATGTTTTTTGACCTTTAATTCCAAATTTAGTAAGAGCTTTAACAATCCTAATAACATACTTCTTGAGGACGGCACCGTGATAAAAAAGGAAGGAATTGAGGCAGGAATACCTCACTACTACGTAGATAAAGAGGAAGTTCTTGAGTTGATGAACAATTTTGAAATAATTAGTTTTAAATATGTAGAGGAAATACTTCCTAAAAGAAGTAATAAATTCTTTGTACTTGCAACTAAAAAATAATATAAAAAGGCAGGAGAATATATCTCCTGCCTTGAAGTGGTTTTTAGTAAAGTTTTGAAATATCTACATTGTATATCTCAAGTTCATCATAGGTTCCCATCATAGAGTGTGGGCCGTATGGCCAATGTGAACCAAAAGGAATTATTATCAAGGGGAGGTAAGTCCTAATAGTAGCGTTAATATAAATATTCCTCACTATATGACCTTTGATATAGTAATTGCAAGACCTTGTAAAGGAAAGATTGGTTGGCTCCATGGAAGGGAAAATGACGGTATTATAGTATACGTAGCAAAGTAAGTATTAATTTTAAAAAGGCTCCTCTATTTTTATAAGAGGAGCCCTTTTAAAATGAGATTAATCTGCTTTACCTGTGTTTTTTAAATCCTTTCTATATTTAGGCCAGGGTGAATCCATGAGTCCAGTACTATCAACTTTAATGGCAAATAGTTCTGATCCAAGGGTTCCGAAATACAAAATGCCATCATTAGATAAAGTAGTGTAATATGTTTGTGGGGCAGTGTAGTTCCACTTTATAGATAGATCTGATGCATCTATAGCTCTAATGACGTATTTGCTTGAATCAATACCTATGGCATAGATTATACCCTCTTTAGATATAACTAACGAAGAATGATAACCTATATTTGTAGATTCAACAATAGAGCCATTATTAGTTGATATTTTATAAATATTTTTGCTTTCATCGCAAACATATAGATAGCCAGAATTATCAAATATTGGAGAATAATAGATGTTTCCAGAAACCTGAGTAGTCCATTGTAGAGTACCTTCTTTATCATACTTATATATCTTTCCATAGGTTCCGCTTGATATTGGCAAGTATATATTTCCTTCACTATCTATTGAGGGTGGAGCAGTGCACCATTCATTTATAGGAAAACTGTAAGACCATCTATAATTACCATCAGAATTAATAGAGTAAAAGACACCTCCAGAACCAGTGTTTTTACAAAATGTATAAATATTATCATCTTTATCTACTACTGGGTATGAGGTTATACCTTGTCCACAAGTGTAAGTCCATCTTATATTACCTTTAGAATCTAATGAGTAGAGATAGCCTGCTGCATTTCCAATATATATGTTTCCTTTAGAGTCAAGAGTAAGAGAAATATTTCCAATATGATTGTTTAATTTACTTATAAGAGTACTCCATTTTGTTGATCCATCTCCTGGATTTACAGCGTATAATTGTGCATTGTCCCCACTGCTTACTACATAAATGGTTCCATCATTTCCAATAACAGGGGAGCATTGAACATTGAAATATTCATTCTCGAGGCTTTTTCCCCACTTTATGCTACCATCAGGATTAATTGCGTAGAGCTTACTTCCTATTACATAAATAGTTCCATCATCTCCTATGGCAGGGCAAGCATATATGTAACCTGTTCCAATGATCCATTTCAAGAATGCGTTTTTACCTACATTAATACTTGCAGATGACGTGTTTCCTTTATTATCGTATGCTTTAACGGTGATAGTATGATTTCCTGTCTCAAATCCTTCTGTATTCCAACTGCATGTATATGTATATGATGCTTGGGTTTTTGTGCCTATTTTTGTATCGTCTACATAAAATTCTACAGAACTTATACTATTTTTCTCATCTACTGTTACTTGTACTTCTATGTTTACTGTTCCAGAGACAATATCTTCATTTTTTTGGGTTTAGAATTGATATTTGAGGATTTTTTTTGGTTACACATCCCCCAATGAAAAGAGTTAAAATAAGAGTAATTAAGAAAATTCTTGAAACTCCCCCTCATATCTTGCTCTCCTTTCGAGAATGTTTAAAAGGTTAAAAATAGAAATTAACGGTGTTAATTTGTATTTTTAACCTTTTTGTATTTTAAATTGTATCACAATTTTGCCATTTTAGAAATTTATATATGTTTTTTAATAGTCAGCTTTTGAGTTATCACAAAATTTAATATAATTATTTATAATATTTGAACAAGTAGGGGGACTATTATGAAAAAGAGGTTCTTTTTAATACTCCTTTCTAGTTCTTTTATTAACTTCTCCTATAATTTCTGAGGCAAAGTATATAAAGGAGGAAGATCTTTGGAGATATGATCTGGAGAAGGCTATACTTTTTGCTCTAAATCCTCAAAATCTTTCTAGTATTTCAAATTTGGCAATAAAATTAAAGGGCTCTGATATAAAAGAGAGTGCTTGGAATATTTTAAAGTGGGAGGAAGAAAATATTGAGTATGATATTGAAAAAGCAGAATTGCTTCCATCTTTGATTCGTATATACTCCACAGGAAGGATTGAAGTAGTACAAGGAGAAGAAAATGTTTTTCAACTTCCTTCTGAGACAATAAGTAAAGGAAAAGGAATTTGTGGAGACTATGCTCTTCTTACTGCAGGCTTACTATTAAAAATGGATTACCAGCCTGTATATATTTTAGATATTGAGTTTGAGAATGATCCTATTAAACATGTGGTTACAGGGATAGTGGTTAACGGTTGGTTGTTTATATTAGATCAACATCCACCAGTTATGGATGCAGGAACGTTTTATAAATATTGGCTAAAGCATGAGGGAAAGATTATTAAAGACATTACCTTGTATGAAATTGGTTATGAAGAAGATATAGTGGTAAAGAAATATGGAGTAGATAAAGAAGTATTTATGGGGCTTGATTACGATTTTAGTACTCGAGATTTAGAAGCTATAAGTGGTTATCTTATGGTGAAGATAAAGGATAATTTTAAAAATTTGGTTATAGATCCTCAAATCGCCTCTTTAGATAAATTAGCATATTTACCTCGAGGTTATACTCAAGGAAAGATCTATTCTTTTCAATTCCCAGAATTCTTAGATTATTACAATCCTATTTTTCATTTTCAGTTTATTGATTATTTATATGGCGAAATTTTGGATGATAAAAATATTCTTGAGAATATAAAAAACTTTAAGTACTTCTTTGTAAGAGCAGAAGCATTACAAGAGGATTTAGTAATTATTTTAAATTTAGCAAAATGATTTATTCCTATAAATTGTCAGATTGTTATCTTGGAAGAGCAAATATCTATCTTAGAAGATGAGGGGAGCGTGGTCTAATAAATAATAGTAAAATAGCTTTATGGTGTCCTTTTTATAGAGTTATAAAGAGTAAAATGGAGGCTATTTTGAGATTTTTAGATTTAAAATCTTTTAATTTTTTATTTATGCATAGGATGTTTTTAGGGTATAATATAAAATAAAAAAAATTAATAATAATTTTTAAAAAATGAGTAAAAGGGGTTTTTCTCTTATTGAGCTTTTAGTAGTAATAGGCATATTGGGGGTATTAGTAGCGGTAGGTATTTTTATGTATTTTGAAGCTGTGAGGCAGGCAAAGAGGACTGCTCATTTTTATAATATTAAGCTAATTAAGGAAGCTTTAGAAATTTACTATTTAAAAAATAAACATTATCCAATTGATGCTTGGTCTTTTACAACTTATGTACTTTACAATCCCACTTATTTTGACGAGATTTTGATATGTCCATTAAATAATCAACCTTATAAAGCTATTCAGTGGCAACCCTATTACACTGATTGGGATGATATTTGGAATTGGATTGAGTTAAGTAATAACTATCATTATCTCTATTACAAGTCAGAAAACCCTACCTATAGTTACGCCTTAACCTATTACTCTCGGTAGACTAGGGAGTTATTATTTAGAATAATTATAGGGGTTTTGGATTTTTATGGGGCTAAAGACTTTATATTAACAATTCTAGATACCTATCCTAAGGAATATGGTAAAATAGTTGAATCAAATAATACTCAAGATGAAAGATTGATCATAATAATTAAACAAAATCCTAAAAATATTAAAGTATATTTTTCTATTTTGCCGATTTTAAAATATCTCATTAATATGTGTCCTATTGGGCTTATAGCAATAGAAGGGGGTGTTGAGGGGAAATTTCCGGCTGAATTGAATTCACTACTCTTTAAGACAATACCTGATAATAAAGTTAAAAGGTTAATTGTAGAAAAATTCTTTAGAAGAGGCTTATTAACTCCTGCAGAGTATCTACACATATTAGATGATATACCCTTTGTTCTGTATGGTCCAGAAGAAGCAAGCTCTTATTTAGAAGGCTTGGAGTTATTCTTTGTGTATAACGATATAACTTATTATATGGAAAAATCTATGAAAGAGGATTGGACTCCTTTGGGGTTATTTAAAAAATACAAGAATGCTAAAAATTTTGAGAAAAGATTTTATCATGAAGTTTTAAAGGTTTTGTATGGCGAATTTTGGTATTTAAAGGAACTTGGTTTTCTAAGGGCTAAATATTATAGTTTAACAGAAGCAAGGGATAAAATTGTTGTGGATACCAACAGCTTTCATCAGGTAGTCACATTAGTAGTGATTTGGCTTATCGTAATATTTCTTACAGATTTATTCTATAAGAACATTGAGATTATGTTTAAAACTAGGAACAAGGAAAAGGTAAAATTTATAAGAATTGATATATCAAAATTAGATTCTTATTATTATAGGCTTGAAGAAATAGATGTTGGTTTAGAGACCTTAGGAGAGATTTTCTATGATCTTAAGAATATGATCCCATTTCGCGAATATGATAAGTTGTTAGAGCTTGTTGAGGCTTTGATTAAGTTTCCTGATTTCTCAAAAGTGCGCTCAATTAAAATAGTAAAAAACTTGCTTGAGAAAATGGAGGAACTAAAGGTAGATTCTTCGATATTCATTTGTACTCCATATTTTTCCGATTATGTGAAGAAAAGACTAAAGGAGTATAATATTTCTTATGTTGTCATAGAACCGGAGTATGTAGATATTTAGTAGTAATAGAGATTTAGATTTACATAGGAGGAAGGCTATGCTTATTGAAAAATTAGGAATGGTATTATCTTCTTTTAGTTATTTTTTCCAAATTCCTTTTGCTCTTTATTTAACTTCGAAGGTAAAGAATTTTTGGGAAAAATTTTTTGAGGATAGGCAAGATAAAATCATTCTTGGTTTATTATTTATATCGGGTGTTATAAGCTCTCTCCTCTCAGTTAAAAAGCTTGAAGCCTTTCTTGCTTCTCTCATACCTTTTGTCTTTGTATGGTTCTATATCTTAGGAAAGCACAGTATTAAGTTAAATATTAAGAGTATTTTGTATTATATTTTGATTGGAAGTTCTATGTTGGGGTTTGTGTTAGTTTCTTCAAAGTTATTAAATCTTTCTTGGTATATTGGAAGTTTTGCCATATTTGATGGAAAGGTTCCTCGGGGCTTAGTTATGGGAGTAAAAGCACAGGGTCTTGCTTTACTTTTAGAATTTGGTATTTTGGCAGGGTTAGGTTTATTGCTTGTAGAAAAAGATAAAAAATCTATTTTTAAGATTTTGTTTTTGCTGATTTTCTGCATAATTGGTTTTATGATTGCAGAGACCAGGGGTGGAATTTTGGGGTTGATATTTGGATTTTTAACCATACTATTTTCGGAAAAATCTTTTAGAGAGATAAAGAAAAGATTAGGATTTGTATTAATCATATTACTTTTGTTATTAGTACTCTTTTTTACAGTATTTAACCAGTTTTCTCAAAGACTTTCTGTAGCTCTTGAAAAGGGTAGAGTAGGTTCTATATATGAGAGGGTATATATTTACTTAGGTACTTTGAGAATGATAAAAGATCATCTACTATTTGGGGTTGGTCCGGGTTGCTTTGTATATGTTTATCCTAAATATGCCTTAAAAGATTTTCCTTATATTCCCGAAGAACGTAAAGAAGAGTTGGCAAATGCGGTGACTACTCATAATATATACCTATATTTTCTTTCAGGATGGGGAATTATAGGAACCTTTTTATTCTTTTGGTGGCTGTTTAGAAAAATTTATAAGGGTATGAAATATGAATACTCTTTTGAAAAGCATTTAATTTTAGCTATTTTGATGGTTTACTTTGGACATATAATTTTGGATGATCTATTTTCTATTCACATTCCTCTTTTAATTGGGATATTAAATAGAAAAGGAATAAAGTAGTATTAGGATATTGTTTTATATACTTTTATATATTGTAAACTTCTTTAGTATTTTTTTACTTTTTGAAAGAGAAAGAACTAATTCAACTTCTAAGAAAATAGCTAATTTTGTGAATTTTATTCTAATGGTGTAATGAGAAATGACAAAACAAAGTTATATTAGAAAATATAAAATTGAAAGAGAAGGTTAAATTTTTTAAACTGTTAAATCCAACCCGAAAAAGGAGTATATATTTTAGCAAAATATCTTAAATCGGAGAAAGTTTCTAAAGAAAAAACTAAGGTAAAAGAAGAGGAGTTTTATGAACTTTTTGCTGATTATCTCGTAAATGACTTAGAGGAGTGCACAAGAGCTATTCCTCTTGGAGGTAACAAGTTTGGTGATAAATGGGGTACTCCAGATGTTTTGGGTGTCTATAAGTTTTCTGAGATAGATCCTATAAAAGCCTCTCTAGAAATAGTGAGTGCAGAGATTAAGACAGATACGAATCAGTTAATTACAGCTTTTAGTCAGGCATGTGCTTATAAACTCTTTAGTCATAAGGTTTATCTTGTTATTCCTAATGCTGAACAAGATGTGGGAAGAATAGAGTCTTTATGCTTAATTTTTGGTATTGGTTTAGTACTTTTTGATCCACAAAATCCTGAGAATCCTAAATTTACTATAAGAACAAGGGCAGTTAAGAGTGAACCAGATTATTATTATCTTAATCGCTATATAAGAAGCTTAAATCAGGAGGATATTAAAAATTTGTTGGGTCAAAATTGTAATATAATGAAATAGTAACATACTTTCTAAATAAAGTTTTTTCCTTTAAAAAGCTACTTTATAAATAAGTCGTTTTTTATATATTAAAAAGTTCTTTTGGGGGTATAAAATTCTAAGTTTAGTGGAACTTTGATAGTATAGAGAACAAATTGGTGGCTTTTGGCTTCTTTGTATAAGTTTCAATGTATTTATAGAGTTTTGGTAAAAAGCGTCTTGTATTCATTTAATGTTGTAAGGTCAGTTTTTCTGGAATTGTGATACACATCACTTTTTTGTTTTTAATTTTTGTTATAATATGCTTAAGGGGTACCAGTTTCCAGGGGGGTGTGAAAGATGAGACCAAATAAGACCACTAAAATTTTAATTCTTATTTTACTTATTATTTTTATTGCAGGATGTACACCAAGAGAAATAGTATCGGTTGGCTTGGAAATTGCTAAAGAACAAGTTAGAGAGGAAGCTAAAATAAGAGAGGAGATAAGAAATAGATATCAGAAGGCTATTGAGATTGAGCCTGAAGAAGAGATAGAGAGAGAGCTACATGAATTTCTTCGTCCTATTTTTAACTCAATCTTTGGAGAAGCAAAACTAATAGATATTACATATACTGATCTTCCTGCTTTCGGAATTAAAGCTTTTGTGCCTCTTTTAACATATATCCTTCCAAGATTGGTTAGCGAAGATGATATTACGAAAATTAAAGCGAGCATTGAAGATAAGGGATATATTGCAAAGAAATATGAGAGTATAGAAGGTAGTATCCTATTAGTTTTTGGCAGAAATGGAGATCCTCTTTTTGGAGTAAGTACTACTATTAATGCTCAAGAAATACTTGCTGGAGGTTCGCTTAGTAAGACTTATATTGAGCTTCTCTTCTTTGATGACTTTGAAGATTATGGGTTAGGTCAAGAAGCTCCCTTTGGTTATTGGAAGAAAAAAGGAGGAGGACGTATAGAACAGGTTGTTGAAAAAAATAAAAAGCTCGGTAAAGTTTTGAGTTTTAAAAGTTTAGGAGAGAAGTTTGGGGTTTATATCGATAAAATGTGGGAAAATTATTTCTTACAATTTGAGGCAAAAGGAGAAGATGTTTTTGCCTACTTTAAAGTAACGAAGACTGCTGACGCAGGTTATTATCTTTACTCTGGATGGATGAGTGATATAAAAGTTGTAAAATTTTCAGGAAAAGATGAACAGGTTATTGCGAGTGTAAAGAGAACATTTGATTATAAAGAATGGAGTGTGTTTCTTATCAAACTTGTTGGGAGTAAAATTTCAATATACGTAAATGGGGTAAAAATGATAGATATAGTTGATGATGATCCACTTTTGAGGGTAGGTGGAATAGGTTTTGGAGGAGAGGATTGGGCTTATGTTAATAACGTTAGAGTTTTTAAGGTGAAGTAAGATTTTAGATAGGATAAAAAGAAGGGGAGAGGTTTGCTTGAATCTCTCCCTTTTATTCTTTGATTTTAATCCACTTTATTGACGATTTTTTAAATTGTTATACAATAAAATTGGAATTTAAGATTTTAAAATCATAATTTTGTTTACACCTTTAAAATCTTAAATTCCCTAAAAATCGTGTTCTTTCTTCATAGGGAGGGGGGCGACATGAAAAGACTAATTAAGTTCCTTATTGTTATTTTATTTTTAACAATTATTGTTTTTGCTTCGACCTTTAAGAATAAAGACTATACCGGTTCAAATTTTCTATACAAAGGTGCTCTATTTTTGCATGATGGAGATTATGTAATATTTGAATGTGCGGAAGGCTATAATGGATTTTATTATATGACAAGACAAGGTGAAACACCTGTTGAGGTTTTTGATAACAGTACAGGAAAACAGATAGGATATTTATTTTTACAAGAAAATTATTATCCTAATGGAGTAAGATTTGATGAGGCTGCTTTTAAATGGGTAGACCTTCAGGGATCAAGTTATATAGGAAAGACCATAAAAATAGTTTTAAGGGAGAATAGAAAAATTTTCAATAAAACTTATGGTGACAGGGATCTGCTTATCAAATTTAAATCAGGTACAAAAATTATATACTGGCATGGAGTTGACTCAACGGATTGGTGTGACTTGGATTACGTAGCATATTATTAGTATTTTGTATAAATTTTTTCTCTCTTTCCTCTGTGCTTTTTGAAGAATACGAAATATAATTATTGTTAAAAGTTAGTATTTAGGGGTTAATATATAAGGGAAATTCCTATTGCTTTACAACTTTATTCTGTAAGAAAGGAAGTGAAAAGGATTTTGATTACAACAAATTAAAAATTTTAAGGGGGGAAGAAAATCTTCCCCCCCTCGTGCAGTTCCTTTTTTGTTTTTGATTTGAATAATTATAGCTTTTTCTTGATTATCTTATAGTCTAATTTAACTCCCTAATCCTAACAGTTTTAAGAGTTTATCTGTCCATGTTTCTAATTGGGTGAGAATAAAAGTCAAGAAAACTAAAACAATTCTAAGTATAGTGACTGAACATATTAATAAAATTACCATCTGAATAAAAAATCTTATAGGTCTCTTTATAGTTATTGGACCAAATATGTCTTTTAAAGATTGTAAATTTTTCATTTTAAAACCCCTCCTTTAAAATCACTAGCTCAGAACCCCTTAAAGAAAATCTTTCTAAGTGTCAAATGATATTGCTTTTTATTCTACTCCTTTGCATATGACTTTCAAATTTACCCTACTTGGGAATGTTGATGAAATCTTAATTTTAGTGGGGGCAAAATTTTTTATGTTTTTAAATTTTTTTTGAAGATAAAGCGTTTTGGTAGTAAATTGCTTAGATTAAAGGATATGATATAATTAACAAAAAGTTTTTTCCCAATTTTGAGATATGCCCAAGGAAATTTCTTATATCAATAAGATCATATCCACATATGGATCTTATGCGAAACCGTTTTTAAACTGGATTTTAGAAGCAGGCAAAATTTCTTCAACTTGGAAAGCTTATTTTTGGGCATTGAAATTATATTGGAAAGGGGAATACTTTTTAGCTTTAAGTAAATTAGAAAAAGCCCTTAATAAGGGCAATAATAGTAAAACATTATATTATCTTGTTCTTACGCAAAAACTTGCATTCTTATTAAGAGTAAATAGTAAAGAAGGAGTAGAGCTCTTTCACAAATTAAAACGAGAATTTCCCTATATTCCATCTTACGTAAGAAATATTACATCTTCAACCCTTATTAATTACTACAATTCGTTTCTTTCTTCTAATTCTTCAAAGTTTCGTATTTGGACATAAAATGCAAAATCTTGATTTTTGATCAATTTTACTAACTGAGAAAGTATGCTGACTACACCACTCTAACTCTAAAAACCTTCACATTAATAAATCAATAAAATTTTTCAAGGATATATACGCTTTTAAAGGTCTTCAAAGAATAAATACCTAAAATAACTATAAGAATCGTAAGATATATAAATGACCAAAATATACTAATTATGGAATTAAAACCTAAGGCAGATCTTACCAAATTTAAACAATGAGTTATAGGATTTATAAGTAATACCGAAGTATATATAGGATGTAAATTATCTGTGGAGTAATATACGGGTGCAAAGAGTAGAAAGAACCACGAAAGCAAAGGAATTATACCTTTAAAAGAATATCCATTTTCTGCAAGAGCTATTGGAGAGGGTAAGATAAGATGGAAAGAGATTTTTGAGCTTTGTGAAACTATAGGTGGAACAGAATGGTATATAATAGAGTATGAAAATCTTAGATTTTCCGGCTTTAGAGATGGTAAAATTGTGTTTGGAAAATCTTAGAAAATTAAAGCGAGAGTCACTATAATTGTAGAAGGTTTTTGTATTATGGATAAAACAATTAATTATTTAAATGAAGTCGAAAAAGCCATACTTAAAGAGCTGAAAGTGAAGCTTTTAGAACTTTTGGGTTCTAATTTTATATCTATGGTTCTTTTTGGATCAAAAGCGCGCGGTGATTATGATGAGGATTCTGATATAGATGTGGTAGTAATTGTGAATTATTTAGATAGAGACATAAAGGATAAAATTCTTTTAAAGGTTACGGAGTTAGAGACTAAATATGGCATAGTTTTGTCGACCTTAATACTTTCTAAGGAGGATTTTGAGTATCTGAAAAAAAGGGAAAGAAGGATTGCTCTTGATATTGAAAGAGAAGGAATTGAAATATGAAAGAGGAGAATATAAGGATAAGTGTGAAAGAAGAGATAGAGAGAGCTAAAGAGGCTTATAAATCCGCAAATATTTTGTTTGAAAATGATCTTATAAAGGATGCCATATCACGTTTGTATTATTATGCTTTACATATGGTAAGAGCCCTTCTTTTTACAAGGGGATTTGAACCTAAAAGTCACGAGGGGGCTTTAAGACTTTTGAGTTTGTATTTTGTTAAAGAAGGAATATTTGAGCCAGAGATTGCTCATATCTTCTCAAGACTTATGAAGTATAGAGAAGAGGCAGATTATAATCCTTTCTATGTATTTTCTAAAGAAGATTTTTTAAACTATAGGAAAGAAGCTGAAATTTTAGCAAGTGAGATTGAAAAATATCTCGCAAAAGTTGGTTTGTTATAGTTTAACTTTGTGAATATTGAGCTTTTTAAAAAAGCTAGCATTTACTTAGTAAAGATCAATATTTCCAATATGCCTTGCTTTACGTTCTAAAAATTTAATTATAAATTGGCCTAAAAGGAAATACATTATAAGTAATCCGATTTCAGAGACTATGTAGGGTATTGCCATAGATATTTTATCCTGTATTATTAAGTTGAGACCTTCCATAAGATGGGATAGAGGAAAAATCTGAGATAGATATTTCAAAAATGTTGGAAATCTAGAGATGGGTATATTAACACCGCTTAAAAGAATCATTAAAATCTCCATTCCGTTAAGAAGCATAATTTATATCTCTGGTTAATAGTCCCAAACTTGCTATAAGACTTCCAAAAAGGCTCACTGATATAACTCCTATTATTATCAATAAGAAAATAAATACAAATTGATATGGGGGATAGTATATTTTGAATCCTGTAAGGATAATAGTAAGCCCAATTAATACTGTAATGAAAGCATTGATAATATGGAAAAATATTTTTTGAGCGATGATTCTTAAACGAGATCGAGGGCTTACAATAAAATACATCAAAGTACCTTGTTGCCTTTCGGAGAAATAGATGATGCCTATTCCTTTTAAAGCACTTATTGAGGAGAGAAGGATGGCGTTACCTAAAATAAAAACTGCAATATTAGTTTTTTCTTTATATCCATACAATATTAAGAAGGAATAAAAAAGAAACCTAAATATAGGATTAATTACCTTTTCAATCATATAAGCCTTTGGATTTAGCCACAATGAGACTCCTTTGTAAGCTAACCAAGAATTTCTCAAAAAAATCCACACTCTTTTGAGCTTTAAATACCTCCAAAGGTTGCATCTTTCCTATTTTTTTCTCTCTATGTATTTAAAGAGAAAATGCCCTACAAGTAGATATAGTACACTTAAGATAATAGAATAGTAAAATTCTTTTTCAATACTATTACATTTTTGCACAGAATTTTTTTAGGAATGACACACTCCACCTAATGGGAAGGATATTAGAAATATATTGGACCCATGAAGGAAGAATTTCCACAGGAAATAGAATTCCAGATATAAAGTATATTGGATATAGAATAGAGGATATCAGGGCAAAAGCATTTCTAGATAATGTAAATAAAGTTGCAGTTAAGAAAGAAATTGCTAAAAGGGAGAGTAAGAGGGAAAATAATGAGAGCAAAAATAAGTCAATACGAGAGATTATTAAAGGGATTCTTAAAATTAATATGGAATAAATTATAACTATTGCAAAAGAGATAAAACCTATTAAGGTATTAGCTAAAATTTTGGAAAAGATTATAAATTCAAATCTTATCGGGGTAACTGATACAGCCTCAAGAGTTCCTGATAGTCTTTCCCTCTCAATCTCGATAGCGGATGAATAACAAGCAAGTCCCCACAAAGAGGCAATTCCACTTCCCCAGATTATATAGACCATCTCTTTGCCTGAATATATAAAGTATAAGAGAGTGGAAAAGAATATGGGCATAATAAAGATAGAAAATTTATATAAAATTTCTCGAGAAAGATATTTTGTAGTGGATTTTAAATATAGAGAACAAAGCCCTAAAATAGGTCATTTCAGACTACTCTCCTAACAATTTTAAGTATACATCCTCTAAAGATATCTTTTTTACAATAAGGTCATGGATTGGAATTCCCTTCAAGTTTGTGAAAATATTAGATGTAGCTATAGATTCTGGAGTAATAACTAGGATAACTTCTAAGAAGTTTTCATTTTCATGTATTTTTAAATTTTTGACATATTTTAATTTTTCAAGTTCATTTAATTTTGCCTTAAAATGTTTATCAATTAATAGCTTAATCTCAAAACTTTCCGAATATTTACTCTTTAAAGAGGCTGGCGTGTCTATGGTTATAATTTCTTCACTTTTAAGAAAAGCAATTCTATCACAAAGTTCTTCTACTTCCTGCATGTAATGACTACGTAAAAATAATGGTTTTTTCATATTTTTTAATCTCTTAATTATATTTCTGATCTCTCTTGCTCCTATAGGATCAAGACCAATAGTAGGCTCATCTAAAAAGATGATTTCAGGGTCGTTAATAAGTCCTCTTGCAATCTGTAATCTTTGTTTCATTCCTTTTGAATATGTTTCTACTTTGTCTTTTAATCTATTACTGGGTAAGCCAACAATTTCAAGTAATTCTTTTTATTTTTTCTTTTCTGTTTTTATAGGGTACACCGTATAGATCAGCGAAGTACTCCAAATTTTCAATAGCGGACAACCTCGTATAAAGATTTCTTTCTCCTCCCATAACAAAATTTATACTCTTTCTAACCTTCTCAGGTTCTTTATGTTATGTCGTAGCCTAAAATTTTTACCTCCCCACTGGTAGGTAAAAGTAAGGTACTAAGAATTTTTATAGTGGTAGTTTTTCCTGCCCCGTTAGGTCCTAAGATTCCAAAAATTTCTCCCTTATTTACTTGAAAGGATATTCCTTTGAGAGCAATTATTTTCTCTGGTTTCTTTTTAAAATCAAATATTCTTATTTTTATTAAGTATTCCCTATATAAATCCTTAATTTCCATTATTGACTCCATTTATGACCTCCCTCAACCAATAAGCTTCAAAGCATCATCAGCACTTTCTCCACAAAAAATGTTATAGATAAGATTATGAAACCCAATAATAGAAGCTCCTTTACTGTTTTGATGTCTCCCAACTAAATAAACTCTTCCTATAATCTTTCCGTTCTCTATTATATGATATTCTTCCCATCTTTTTCGTTAGAATTAGAAAGTGAAAATTCTGCTCCTGGAATGATAAATAAAGGTGGATATTTATCAGGTGGAAATTCTTTATAAAAACCTCTTTTAAGAGAGCAAACGCGCGTATCAGCTGTAAATAAGTATGATATTTAACAACTTTATACAAAAAGCTAATGATATTCTTGCCTTCTTTTTTCATACCTTTTAAGCCAGATTTTTACTAAACTTGTGAAAGAAAAAAAATTAAGAAATATACATCTTATGGCTCCCTCTATATATCTTCGGTATATTTTGTAAATTAGAAGATAGCATAGAAGATGCTAATCTTAAATAGTTGATTAATATTAACATCAATGAGAATTTTTGTACCCCAAAAAGATAATCTTTATTTTTTCTTTCATCAATATCTTCTTTTTTTAAGACCTCCATAGTGTCAAGAATTTTTTGTGTATAAAATTCTCTGTGCTCATACTTTTTATAATAGTCCAACTTTCTGATGGCTCGCTCCTTTATACAAGTTTTTACTGTAAGAATTTTTCAAAAAAGATTTCAGTGGGGTCTTTATAATACTTTATTTCTAAAATTCTAACCTGTTTTTCCACCAATTGTTTTAATATTTCTTGGAGTTGTAGAAATGTACATTCAATCATATAGACATTATCGTTTATTTTTTTCAAGGCTTTTCCCATAATTTCCTTAGCTTTTTCTATACTAAGATCATCTTTAATTGTGAGTAAATATTGAAAAATACGACTTGAAAGGTCTATTTTATCCAAAATTTCTGGCTGCCTAATATCTGAAACTATCTCACCATCTTTGATAAATAATATTCTCTCGCAAAGGGTATTAACGAAGTGAAAATCATGGGAAGAGATAATAATTGTGCTAACCTTTTTCCTTAAGTTCTAAAATCTTCTGAGTTAATAAACGTAGAGTAGAAACGTCGAGAGCTATTGTCGGCTCATCTAATAATAGTATTTGAGGTTCACATAGAAAAATTGCTGTTAAAAATACCTTTTGTTTTTTTCCATGAGAATATTCCGATATTTTCTTTTTCTTTAATAACTCTAACTCCTCCTGGCTGAAGAATTCAAAAATCTTTTCTACAGAAAACTCTTTATTATTTAAAGCTGTAAAATATTTTAAAAATTCTTCTCCTGTAAAATAATCAAAAGCTGAGGGAATTTCTATAAATGCTTTTATCTCTGGTATATATGAGCGGTAAATGTTTTTATTAAATATTAGAATTTCTCCTATATCTGGTTTTAGTAATCCAGAAACTGCCTTTAGAAGTGTGGTTTTGCCAGCACCATTGGGGCCTATTAGAGCAATAATTTCTCCCTGAAATATTGAAAAGTTTATGTTTTTGAGTNNTTTTTTATTTTTTATTGAAAGTGAGATATTATTACATATAATTACTTCGTTTTTCATAGTTCTCACCTCATTCTTTTGTGATACTCCAGTTTTTCTGAATTTTTCTTAAGAATATAAATAGGGCAAGAATAAGGGAGAAAATACTCCATATAAAGAAGATCCAAATTGAAAAGGGAAAATGGAATAAAGTGTTTTTAGTTTGAGTTACCAGAGTATTCTTAAAAGTTTCTATAACATCATAATGGCTGAAAGGTAACCAAGGTGAAAATTTTTTAGCTTTGTCCGTTGTTTCAATAACGATACTCAAAATCAATATTAACAAAGAGAAAAAGTAAGATTTGCTTGGTGTTTGAGAGATTATTGTTATTAAATAGAAAACCGTATATATTGTTATTAAATACAAAAAGTGGTATAAAAATGCATAAATTATAAACGTTTTAGTAGGAATTGCCAGTGTTGTGCCATAGATAGGAATTACTTCATTATTTATGTTTGCATATTGAGTAAGGATATATAAAGGTATATCCCAGTGGGTTTTATATATAAAACTTAGTCCCAACATAGAGATGGCTTCTAATAAAAGGCATATTCCGGGACCTATTATAATACCAGCAAGATATTTAGATATTAGATATTTAAGGCTTCTTCCATTTTTTGTTTGAAGAATCCATATTAACCCCTTATTTTCTTTTTCAAAAGGTAAAGATTCACTGTTAAGATAAGTAAACAAAAGAGGAAATACTATATTTCCCAAATTTCCAATTAATATTCCCAAAATTAATATGAATGGAATGTTTTTTCTTTCTCCAGGAGGAATGTTATGCTCTAAATAGTACTTATATGAGGCGATTGATACCCTATAATGTTCTCTGGATAGAGTTGCACTATAGTCTCTTTTGAGATGCTTATATTCCTCTTCAAGTTTCTTCAGATAAGCTTTTGTTTCCTCTTTCCAATTAGTTTCTTTTTCTTTACCAGTGAACTCATATAGGGCTAATAATTCTGACTCAAGTTCGTTCAACTGGCTCTTTAAAAACATTTTTTCATTTTCATCCTCTGTTTTGTCAAGTTTAAGAGAAATTTCTTTTATCTTTTCTTCTCTTAGTCTTATTTCTTCTTTAAAAACTTGGGGAAGTGAAGATGTGATCAACCAAGCAAGAAAAGTTGAAAATATAAATATTAATGCTATATTTCTGATGATTTTTCGCTTTATTGCTTTTAAAATTTCCCATTTTATCATTTCTTATCACCTCTTACATTTTATTTAGTTACAAAGATTTTTTTGTAGACAATATATACTGCTATTTCAATGCCTATTATGGATAGCATTACTGCTATAGAAGAAGCCGTTATAGGATAAAATTCAATTAATTTCTGGAGCATGAGGACAGGAGCGATACACGTCCATATAAATACCATGAACAACAAAGGACTAATTCCTATCTCTGAATTAATGCTGTAGGCATTCCCTTTTTTAGGGTTACTAGTAAATATTCCACACATTGTAGAAATTGAATTAAGAAAAATTATTAAAGGAAAATAAGTTAAGGAGAAGTTTATATTATGTTTAAAGAAAGCTATATTTAAAATTATGCCCAAACCCATAAACAATAAGGATAGGAGAGTAGTATTTGTTAAGAAGGATAGTACTAGTATTCTAATAGAATTTTTAATTTTTCTCCTTCCTATTATTGTTAATAGAAAACCGATTGTAGATGGGAAGAGTAAGTTTGTAATTTTATAATTTAAATATCCAGTTGCAATTATCAGAGCTTCTAAATTCAGTGTTGTCTTTAATAATAGTGCGCTAAATGTGGTAAATAGATAGAGAAAAATGCATTCTAACATTGTTTTAATTACCAAGCTATATTTGTAGGATAATGCCAACAAGAAGAAAATTGTGGTTTGCAAAAATTTGTTTTTAAAATCCCAAGTATTGATTAAACCTTTATACAGAGTTATGTAGACTTTATGGAAAAATGATTTTACAATGTTTCTTTTTCTTAATTTAGGCTTTTGTTTAACGTAATTAGTTTTAACCACTGAAGTAGTACTTTTACCTATAGGAAGTAGAGAGGCTATTATTAAAAATGTAAACAATAAGATCTTTGTAAGCTCTTTGATTATTATATAAGAATTTGGTTTGCTTGATATAAATAACTCTGTTATTAAGTTTGAGACAAACCAATTTTGGACTTTTATAGTATTAATTATTGTGGTGAGAATTACTCCTAAAAATACAGTCAGGGGTAGAAGTAAGAGGGATTTTCTTTGGGAAAGGTGATAGGGGTAAATTAAGACAATAGTTGGAAGGATAAGGGTAAGAATGATGATTTTAGCTAAGAAAATGATTAAAAGATTGCTGGAGACAGGTCTAAAAATTAGGGATATAAATAAGAGACTTATAGCGAATTTTAAATAATTATATAAAGAAATTGTGATAAAAATATCTTTTAAATGACCTTCGTGAAGGATCCCCCAAAACTGTGGTACTACCTCAAGCATATAGTATTTTATTGAATTTAAAATAGAATATATCATAAGAAAAGCTAATGCTAAGACAATTATTAAAATCAATGTAATTATATTGCTTAATAACACAGAATTTTTAGGGGCCAAGAAATAGGTTTCAGTTGCTAAGGTTTTGAAACCTATGAAATAAAGGAAAATCAACATTAAGAAGGAAACAAATTTTTGAGGCTTTTTGATATAATATATCAATTGAGATTCTAATAAGATTCTTATACCTCTTATTATCTTCATCATTTCTTAAGCTAATGATAAATTTTTTAGAGTATTTCTTAAGACATTTATTTTACTTTCTAAACTTATGTCCTCTGTAAAAGAGAGTTTTTCATAAAGAATACCATTATTTATTATGAGAATTTCATCACATAGATCAGCAACGAGATCTGAGATATGAGAAGATATAATTATTATTCTTTCAGAAGATTTTAATCTCCTGAGATATTCTTTTAAAAACTCAACAGAGAGTATATCAATTCCAGTAAAGGGTTCATCAAGAACAAGAAGCCTAGGACTCCCTATTAAAATGCTTAAGAATAATAATTTTTCTTTTTGTCCCTTTGAATATTCTTCAACGAACATGTCTAAAGGGGGAATAGCTAAATCTTTTCCTATTTCCTCTAACATTTTTTTAGTTTTTAAAAATTCTACTTCTTTCATTACACTAACGAACTTTAAAAAGTCTATCCCTCTGAGAAACCCTGGTAACTCAAACTTTTCAGGAATATAACCTATACTCTCTTTAATTTCAGCGGGGGAAAATATAATTTCTCCCTCTTCATAGGAAAGAATTCCAACTATACATTTTATTAGTGTAGTCTTTCCTGCTCCATTGGGACCTACAAGACCTATTATTTTGTTACTGGTTATTTCTAGGTTAATATTAGATATAGCTTTCTTTTTTGCGTTTGAATAAGTTTTAGATAAATTCTTAATAAGAATCTCCATTCCCTCACTTCCCCGCACTTAAACTTTCTATTTTAACTTTATCCTCTTGCATATGACTTTCAACTTTACCCTACTTGGGAATGTTGATGAAATCTTAATTTTAATGGGGCAAAATTTTTGTATTTTTAAATTTTTTTGTAAGATAAAGCGTTTTGGTAGTAAATTGCTTAGATTAAAGAATGTGATATAATTAACAAAAAGTTTTTTCCCAATTTTGAGATATGCCCAAGGAAATTTCTTATATCAATAAGATCATATCCACATATGGATCTTATGCCAAACCGTTTTTAAACTGGATTTTGGAAACAGGCAAAATTTCTTCAACTTGGAAAGCTTATTTTTGGGCATTGAAATTATATTGGAAAGGGGAATACCTTTTAGCTTTAAGTAAATTAGAAAAAGCCCTTAATAAGTGTAATAATAGTAAAACATTATATTATCTTGTTCTTACGCAAAAGCTTGCATTCTTATCAAGAGTAAATAGTAAAGAAGGGGTAGAGCTCTTTCACAAATTAAAACGAGAATTCCCTTATATTCCATCTTACGTAAGGAATATTACATCTTCAACCCTTATTAATTACTACAATTCATTTCTTTCTTCCAATTCTTCAAAGTTTCGTATTTGGAGTAATAGATATTATTCTAATCCTTCTTCTTTAGCTTTTGTCTTCTTAGGTAAGGCAGGAGAGGAATTAAGAAAAGGAAACCTTAGAAGAGCCATATTTTACTATGTTAAAGCTTTTAGAACATCCCTATCTATTCCCCATCCAACAGGAATTATCAATAGTTTAAACAATATCTCTTGGAATCTTAAAGAAAGACATCCTAAGTTTTCTCTATCATTAGCTAAAAAGGCTGTTTATTACTGTGCTTTATATAGGGAAGATCTATCCTATGATTTTGCTGTTCTTGATACTCTTTTTGAAGTACAGAAGATTAATAATGATCTTTCTATTTGTGAGACTTCTATGATTATTAAGCACTATTATAAATTTTTGTCGGAGTCTTCTGGAAATTACGATAAACAGCACTACAAAAAAACCCTTAGAATTCTCCAAAAGATTTTGTTTTGATCTGTCTTCTTCTAAAAACAATGAAAAATGGTTGGATTTAAACGAGGATATTAAGCCTGATTTTAATAATCTATCTTTGGATATTTGGGCTGAATTAAAGAGAATAAGCATATTTAAGGATTTCTGGAGAACCATAGAATTACTAAATAATATATCAAAGGAAGAAAGAAAAATTTTGGTCCTCTCAGCCTTTATGAGTCTTTGTAATAGAAAGAAGCTATTCCCCTCTACCTCTAAGAAGATTAAAGATATATTGGATTTCTCAGAGAATATTAAAAGACTCATTAATTTTGCGAAGAGGGATTTTGAAGTTATGAAATTCTTATCGTATATTTCTAATGACCATCCCTTCTTTAAAGCAAGAATGGATTTGGCTAAAAAGTTTTTGGAAGATTTATATCCTGAGAAAAGAGATCTTTTTATAGATTTTTATCTCTCTTTGGAAGAGAAAGGAAGAGAGTTTATAGACACTTTTGTGAGGAATTATGTAAGATATGATAGAGATTGGCATATTAAAATACCTACTCCTGCAGAAATAGTTCCTTTTGTTAAAGAATTTCAGCTGAAGGAACTGCCTTCTTCTTTAGCTTATTTTTGCTTTGAGAAGAGAGAAAGAAGAAATTTCAATAAAATAATTAATGAAATGATGGTTAATGCTTAATACTACAGTTACAAAAAATCCTTTTAATTGCCTCTATAAAATCAGTGAAGTCTTTAATATCCTTTTTGGCATACTTATAAACTTTTTGATCTTCTATCTCCCAATATCTATGAACAAGTTTATTTCTGAATCTTATCATATTTCTTAATCTCTCCGAGAGATCTTTATCTAAGACTTTCTCTTTTTCAAGGATTTCTATGCATTCTCCTAAGCTGGAAACTCCCTTGTTGAATCTTTTAGCACAGATGTGAACACATATCCCTCCTAAGGCTTCTATAGCCTGGAGAAGGAAGTATTTTAAGGCTGCTATATTTCTCTTGTCAGACCAGAATTCATTTACATCTAAGGAGGTTAATTTTTGAATCTCCTCTAAGGATTCATTGATGTCAGAAATTCTCTGTTTTATTTTTTCAATATCTATCTGCATCAAGAAAGAAGCTCCTTTAAAGATAGGTAGGATATATACTCATTACTAATGGCTTCAAGGGATGTTGTTTCTATTAAATCTGTAAGGAATTTTTCGTCTCTTGTAAAAAGGAGAAGACCTGTTCTAAAAATGTTGTTTAAAAAAGAATTTTTGGCATAATTTAATACCCTTAAGTCAATAATCTCAAAAGGTAGGTTAATCTTTTTGGAGATTTCTTTTATCATTTTAAGTTCTAATTCCTCAATGTTTTTTTCGTCAATTTTGTTGAGATAAATACCTATGTCAATATCTCTGAAAGAAAGAGCATTTAAGAAAGATCCATATAAATATGCAAAAATTATATTCTCTTCCTCTTGAAGAATTTTTCTAATCTCATCAATAATTCTTTTTCTTTCTTTTTCATCAAGGGAGTAAAATTCCTTGTTCATAAAAATATTATATCATTGTTACTATATTTACGATTTTTCCATTCTCCAAATAAACAATTTTATTTATAAAGGTTTCCTTAGGTAAATCCTTAGGAGTAATGATGACACAAGTTGTATCTTTCATCTTTTCTTTTATAAATTTAAATATCTTTTCTTCTACCCTTGTATCTATTTCAGAGGTTGCCTCGTCAAGTATGAGAATTTCAGGATTTTTCAATATAGCTCTGAGAAAAGCAATTATCTTCTTTTGTCCTCCAGATGTTTTTACTCCTCTTTCTCCTATTATGGTGTCAAGCCCATTGGGGAATCCTTCCATAAAAAATTGGTATAAATCCATCTCTTTTAGGAGATTATTTATCTCATTATCAGAGATGTTGGGATTTGCATAGGAAATGTTATTTCTAACAGTATCATTAAATAAGAAGATATTTTGGGAAACAATTCCGATTTTTTCTCTTAAAGAGGAAAGCTTTATTTTATCTAAGTCGATACTGTCTATAAAAATTTTTCCTTCCGAAGGTTTATACATTCTAAGAAGCAGTCGGATTAGAGTAGTTTTTCCACTACCATTAGGACCTACTATTGCGACTTTTTCTCCTACTTTTATATCTAAGTTTATATTTTCTAAAACTTTATTTTTTCCATCATAGGAAAAGTAGACATTAACAAAAGATATTCCTTCTTTTAATTTATTAATTGTTATTTCACCTTCTTCTTCTTTTGCCATCTCCATAATTTCAGTAACTCTTTTTAAAGAGACAAGAGCTGGGTAAATAGTAAAATTAAAAGTAGCTAAACTTTGAATAGGACCATAAAGTCTCTGCGCATAGGCTGTGAAAGCAATATAACTTCCTAAAGTAAAGGATCCATTTATTATATCTAGACCTCCTCTCCATAGGATAAGAAGTCCGCCTAAAGCAATAAGAGTGATATTAAATTCTGAGAATAATGTAAAGATTATACTTTGTAGAACATTTTTTCTGCTAATTTCTTTAAATCCCTTTTCAATTTCCATAGCCTCTCTTTCCTCGGTAGCAAAAAGTTTAATTACTTCTGCTCCTGAAAATTCTTTCTTGTACTTTGCCCATTAATTTAGCAGAGGATTCTAAAACATCCTTTGTAATATATGTAATTCTTTGAGACAAAGGTTTAAGAGCTAGATAATAAAAGGGTAAAATTGAAAGAGCAACTAAGGTTAATTTCCAATTAAGATAAAAGAGCATAAAAAGGGCAAAAATAAATTCTCCTAATCTTATTAATTGGCTTACTAATGTAGAAGAGAAGAAGAATCCTAATCCTTCTATTTCTCCAATTCTGCTTAAAAGATAGCCTGTTTGAGCTTGATCGTAAAAAGAGAAAGGTAGTTTCAAAATCTTTTTAAATAACTCACTTTTTAAAGTTGCGATAATTTCTTGGTTTAACTTTGTAAAAAGATATTGGGTCATACCAGAGAATATACTTCTTGCTATGTGAAGAATTGCCATAATAATGACCAAATTAACAAGTAACTTTGCATTTTTACTTCCTAATAAAACCTTATCGATTACTATCTTTGTTAAATAGGGAACAGGAATTGTAATAAAGGACGAGATTATAAGAAATATACTTGCGATTACAAAACTACCAAGATGAATTTTGAAATAAGGTAACAATATCTTAAGTTTTGCTAAGGAAATATCTTCTTTCTTGGGAGTAAGGAAATTAAAATCCTCTTTCATTTTTATGAATTCCCTTTTTGTATAATTTTTTCTATACTTATTTTTAACAAGATAAAAGGAAATAATAAACAATACTAAACTTTTTTAACATGAAAACTTGTTTTGTTCAAAGCGAAAATTTTTTCGTATTTCTTTACCACATTATTAAAGGAAATGAGAAAATCTTCCAAAGCTTCCCCCTTAATACATTCCTAATGTTCCTTTTCTTTTTGTCATTTTTGTCAGCTATATCAAAAATCAAAATTCCTAATATGAAGAAGATTAGAGAGCTTATGACGAGCTTTGAAATATCAAGACTTAACGAGCTAAAGGGTATATTCTCTACATTATTTATTTTTTTAATTAATGAAGCTCCTTGATGTATAGGAAAATATGAAAGGATTTCTTTTATCTCTGGAGTTAATAATTTCTCCTGAATAATTAGAGGAATTAAAAGAATCAAATTTAAAACTCCAAGCCAATTTCCCATACTTTTTACAACTAATACAAGTCCTGCAAGCATAAAAGCAAACCCATACAATCCAAAAACAAGAATGAAGAAGATAAGAAAACTAAGGGGATTACTAATTATAGTTACTCTATGAATTAGAGAGACTATTATGGCTATATAAAAGATATTTTTTAACGCATTAATAAAAGCTCTTACCAATAGAATACTTTTTATATCTGAACAGGATAAATGTAAATGCTCAAAAGTGCCATAATTTACTTCTTTTCCTATATCTTCTGGGATAGAGTCTATAGCAGATATTACGAAGAACCATATTATATATCCTATCATGTTATAGCTTATTACAGATATAGCTTATTACAGATTTTACCATTCCTGAACTTCCCATAAGGAAGTTAGAGGACATTGAGATAAGCCAAAAGAAGATGTAGAGAAAAATAAAAAATGGGAAGATGAGAAAGAGGTGATTTTTTAAGAAATTTTACAAAATTTCTTAACTCCGTCTGAAGTAAATACTTCACTCTTAATTCCTCCTCTCTACAAAGCTTCTAAATATCTCTTCAAAAGGCTCTCCTAAATTATGTATTTCAATAGGGACTACCGAATTTCTTTTTAATTCATCAAAAAGATTGTATATTAATTCAGGACTTGATAAGGTGATCTCTAACAAATCTGTATCTAATCTTTTTCGATCTCTTTTAAATATTCTCTATTTCCGGAGTTATTTAGGATTAACCTATACTTTGCGAAAGATATTTTTCCTATTAACTCTTTTGTGGTCCCTTCTACCACTACGCTACCTTTGTTAATTATAAGAATCCTATCAGAAACTTTCTCTATAAATCTTAAATCGTGAGATGAGATTATTAGTGTTGATACCTCTCTCAATTCTTTGACGATCTTTTCTATCTCAAATCTTGTTAAAATGTCAAGTCCAAGAAGAAGCTCATCAAGAATTAATATCTTTGAACTTGTTGAAATAGCACATATGATAGCTGATTTTTGTTGCATTCCGCGTGAAAATTTTCCTACTTCTGTATCTAATTTTTCTTCCATATTTAATCTTTCAGCCCACATATTTCCATATTTTCTTTTATCTCTTTAACACCTTTTCCTTTTAAATTAGCAAAATAGTAAACGTTTTCTCTTAGAGACATATTCCAGTAAAGATTTCTTGATCCTTCTAAGATTACTCCTATTTCTCTCATAATATCTTTTTTATACTTTGGCATTTTCATACTTAATATTTCTATCTCTCCTTTATCAGGTGTTACAAGATCAAGAATCATTTTTATGGTTGTCGTTTTTCCAGCACCATTAGGGCCAAGAAGGGCGAATATTTCATTATTTTTTACTTGAAAAGAAACTCCATTTACCACTTTTACTTTTTTAGTTCCTTTCCCAAAAGTTTTTTCCAAATTTTCCACCTTAAGTATAGTCTCATCTCTCATGGTAAGACCTCCTAATCTAAATTCACTTTAGTTTTTTTGAGAGCATGAATATATCCTTTTTTAAAAATAAGAGATAGAGCTCCTAAAGGATCCTTATATGTATCATAGTAAATATTAGCCTCACATATTTCTTCCCTTTAAGCTTTCTACGTTTACTTTACCCTTTTTGCATATGACTTTCCGATTTACCCTACTTGAGAATGTTGATGAGATCTTGGTTTCAAAGTATTATTTTTTTATATTTTTCTAATTTTTTGTAATTTGAGTGTTTTTTGTGGAAAAATGTTTGTATATATGAATTATCTTTTTAGGAAGATTTATACTCCAGTTCCTTTATATCTTCTGGTACCTCTTATCCAAAGTTTATAGGCAATAATGAATAGAAATATACCTATAAAAGGAGAGATAAAAACTAATATATTGCTATTTTTTGGCCTTAAAAATATTTGAGAGGGGTAAAAAGCCACAAAAGCTATAGGAATTACAAAGCTGAAAATAAATCTAAAAAATGGATCAAATATGTCCGTTGGATATCTGGTATACTCTCTTAGTCTGAAGATAAAGTTTAATAATGGAGTAACGTTTAGCACCCAGAAAGCTACGGCAGATCCCATTACCATAAGGGATATCATAACCAGAGAGCTACTTATTAGTGAAATTATTAAAATAATAAATTTCAAAAGATTGAACTCTAAGTTTAGTTTTACCCATGCATAGGAGAGAGTAATTATGCCTATGACGAGTTGGCTCAAGCCCTTCATGTCAAAAACTTCTGCAAAATAAAAGAAGAATATATTAAGAGGTTTTAGATAATATTTTATAAAGTCACCTGAAATTAAATAAGAAGGTAAGTTCCAAAGATTATCAAAGAAAAGTTGCAAGGGAGATAAGGCAAGTAAAGAAAAACCATATATAAATAAAATCTCATAGTAACTCCATCCTAAAATATTTGGAATAGATTGAAAGATTACATATATGGATAGTAGTCCCAAAAGATTTGTAATTACCATACCAATAGTGCTAATAAAAAAGTCTACCCTATATTGCATCCTTCCTTTTATATCTTGAGCAATAAACCAAAAATATACCTTTATGTAGTACTTTAATCTGGATTTAACCACCATTTATCTTAATAAATCTCTCGGTTAGTTTGTAATATGTTCTACTTAAAGCTAAAAAGACAAAAAGCCAAAAGATTTGTACTACTAAAGAGTTTAAATAATCAAATATAGTAAGACTTTTATTGATTAAGATCTCTATGGGCATATGGTATATGGTTTTAAAAGGTAAAATTTCTAAGATTTTTCTTAGATTTTCTGGAAAAAGAGGAATAGGTATTATACCTCCTGAAAGAAATAATATTATGGAATCCTTTGTGACAGAGAGTCCCCAGATAGATTCGGTGAAAAAGGCAGTAACTCCTACAATAAAATCAATATTGAAATATATTAAGTATGAAATGATTACAGAGATCACAAAGAATANNAAATTAATGCCCATGTTAATTGGCATTCTAAGAATAAACTTTAAGAGAACTAAAACTGGCAGAGTTATAGTTAGTAAATTCAGAATGACCCATGTTATTCTCTTAAAAAACATATAAATTTGAAAGTCTAAGGGCTTTGTCAAAATTATGGAGAGATTTCCACTTATCATAAGCTGAGATATATCCCAATCTACCCATGTTTGGAATAATCCAAAGATTGCAGTAGCTAAAGAAAGGTAGGTAAAAGTACTTTCAAAATTCATACTTAAATTTTCTTGTCCCAAGCTTTTATATATAGCCTTCCAACAAAAAGAAAATCAGTAAAATATAAATATACTTCTCTAAGGCATTAAAAAATAGAGAAAACCTATAAACCATCCTTTCAAGGAGAAATCCTTTGGCTATATAAATGTACTTTTTCATTTCCTTGACTCCTCATAAATAAGCTTTATTACTTCTTCGGTCTGTATATCTTCTGTATGGATATCCTCTATAGGTATGAAGTTTGTAATGAACCTGAGTATTTCTAACAAATTTACATCTTGTTTTTTAAAGCTTATGTCTAACCAATAAGATTTAATCGCACAGTCAGATATTACATCGTTAAATTTTTCCAATAGAAGTAATTTTATCTTATTGATCTCTTCTTCATCTACATTATCTCCTACTCTTATTTTTGCCTTTCTATACATCTTGAATTTTTCCTTTAGATCTTCCAAAAGACCATCGTATATGATTTTCCCTTTATCTATTACAATAATACGAGGGCAAAGAGCTTCCACATCGTTCATATCATGGGTTGCGAGGAGGATAGTTGTATTTTTTCTTCTGTTTAGTTCTTTTATTAATTTCCTTACCTTATCCTTTATCAAGATATCAAGTCCTATAGTAGGTTCGTCTAAAAATACTACTTTGGGATTATGGAGAAAAGAGGCTAAGATGTCACAAAGTACTCGTTGGCCTAAGGACATTTGCCTTACAGGTTTTCTGTAAAGAGCTTCTATACCGATGATTTCCTCAAAAAGCTCTAAATTCTCTTTGAAAGTTCTTTCATCTATCTCATAAATCTCTTTCAATATTTTAAAAGATTCAATAAGGGGTAGTGACCACCAAAGTTGAGTTCTTTGACCAAAAACTACTCCAATATTTTTTGCATTTTTTATCCTATCTTTATAAGGGATAACATTATTTATTAAAACTTCTCCACCATCTGGTTCTAAGACTCCTGTCATTATCTTAATTGTTGTAGATTTTCCAGCTCCGTTAGGTCCTAAGAAGCCTACTATCTCTCCTTCTTTTATTTCCATAGAAATTCCGTCTACAGCCTTTACATAGAAATAATCTTGAGAAAAAAGGTCTTTTACTGTACTCCAAAATCCCTCTCTTCTGTTTAATACTTTAAAATACTTCCTCAAATTATTTACTTTTATAACACTATCTACCATAGGCTTAGGTCCTTTCTTAATTTTTCCTCTTCAAGTTTTATAGGAATAAAGGGAAATAAGATTTTTATTAAGAATAATAATCTTGTAAATTTGAACTTATAAAATAGGGATTTAAAGACAAAAAGAATAGCCTTAAACTTGTTGATCTTATGATTCATAAAACCAAGAGTAAAATATTTTCTTCCAATAATATCCTTTATCTTATTAATACATTCCTTCTTTCTCACTATTTTCTGGGAGCTTTTTATAAGGTTTTTATGAATAGAATTTAATTTTATCTGACCTAAACCTACAAAAGTAAATTTTTCTATAAATTTTCTGTTTTCCAAAACATCATCAATTTTTACATCTCTCCTATCAAAGAAGTTATAGATATTATCGGAACCTTGGTAATAATAAAGATGATAATTGTCTATTAAACAGAAAGGATAATCGAGTATAACCCTATATACAAAATCTGAATCTTCACATACAAGTAAATCCTCATTAAACAATCCAACCTTTTCAATAATATCCCTTTCAATAACTAATGTATTAATATTGGTACAATAAGAAGCTCCTTTAAGAAAGGATTCTTCATAGAAATTGTCTCCAAAGAAGATATACTTTCCCTCTATTTTAGGATTAAAAATGGAGATTGTTCTTTCTAATCTTGCACGTTCCTCTGGTATTTCTGGATCAAATACTCTTCTAACTTCCCCATCTTCTTTAACTGCTGTCCATAATGCAAAAGAAACTTTTATATCATAATTCTTTAAAACGTCTATGCTCTCTTCTAAATGTATCTCTGACCATTCATCATCTGAGTCCAAAAATGCTATATATTTCCCCTTAGAGTTTAATATGCCAAAATTTCTTGCTCCTGCTGGTCCTTTTTTTCTCTCGTTCTTTAAATATATTATGCGATCATCTAAAGAAATATATTTCTTAACTAAAATTTCAGTATTATCAGTGCTTCTATCGTCTATAATTAAAAGCTCCCAATTTTTATAGGTCTGCCTTCTCACAGACTCTATAGCACGAGGAAGCAATCTTTCTCTATTATATGTGGGAATGATAATACTAACTTCAGGGAACATGGTTAAAATAATTTAAATTTATGTAAAGGAAAAAATCGCTCCTTTTAGAAATTCCCCCATTTTTAAAATTCTCAAATAATAATTTTGCCCAAGTTTTAAAAAGTTATTGCTTTTATTATATAAAAAAATTATAACTAAACATTATCTTTCAAGGCAGATTAGATGTTTGTTTGAGTGAAACATTCAATTTTTCTAATCTACGTGTTATTCTCTGTGAGTATTATCCTTATATCTATGTCTCCCTATATAGAGGACACTCTCTAATATTGTCTTGATATTATTCTTTAAAAGTAATTTTCTTCGCCAAATTTATTATCCTTTTTTGCTACAATTCCAAAACTTTTCTTTCAGGGTAAAGATCAGAATTAAATTTATAAGCTACGTTTCTTTCTTATTTAGAATTAATATCTTGGCTTTTTTGTTATAATCAAAGCCTATAAGGACATTTTAGTTATACAGTTCACTCTTTTTAATTTAAATTTTTCTTTTTGCTAAGATTACTGTTTGTTCGTTTTACTCTTAAGCTCAGGAAAACCATTAGCTGATGGGAAAATACCTATATCCTAAAATAGTAGATGTATTAATATCTTGTTTTATAGTAATTAATTTGATTCTATCTTTGTTTAAATATCTACCGTTGTATACCAAGGAAGATCTCTTAAATTTCTGATTGTGCCATCAAGATCTGTGACAATTACTATTTAGAATTTTCTCAATGTGGTCTCTAAAAAGTTGATTTGTTTGAGGACAATTTTTGATGTTTGTTCCTAAAAGACATTCTTCCTTGCAGATATCTGACAGATTGGTAATTATGTTTTTATAATAAACTTCAAACAAAATCTTGTTGGCATCAAGGGGATTTACTCTCTTATTTGTCTGTTCTTCTGTAGATTTTATAATATAAATTGTAAGTCTTATTTATTTGTTTCCTCAAATAAAGATAAAATGTTTTGAGAACTTAAGAATTCCCTTATCCTTCTATTGGCAAGGTTCACGTATACCTTATTTATCTCATATCCAACATAAAACCTTTTAGCTTTTAAAGCTGCAATTGCTGTTTGTCCACTCCCCATAAATGGATCTAAAACCACTTCACCCTCAAAAGTATAGAGCTGAATACAACGATAGGGGAGTTCTATTGGAAAAGGAGCTGGATGACCAATTTTTTTAGCTGATTCTGCAGGAAATGTCCAAACACTTTTTGTAAATTCAAGAAATTCTTCTTTGGTGATTGTGCTTTTTCTATTTCGGAGATTTTTTCTAGTAAATGTATCCTTAGAAAAGACTAAAATATATTCATGAATATCTCTTAAGGTAGGGTTTGCTGGTGATAACCAACTTCCCCAAGCAGTCGATGGACTGGCGCTAGAGGCTTTATTCCATATAATTTCTCCTCTCATAAGAAAACCTATTTCTAGCATATCTTCAATAATGTAACAATGTAATGGAATATAGGGTTTTCTTCCTAAATTGGCTATATTTATACAAACTCTCCCGCCGGGTACTAATACGCGATAGACTTCTTTCCATACTCGCTTTAGAAATTCTCTATATTCTTTTAAGGTAAGATTTTCATCATATTCCTTACCTACATTATAAGGAGGAGAGGTAACCATAAGATGAATGCTATTATCAGGTATTTCCTCCATTTTTTCACTACTTTTACAAAATATCTGGTTTAGAGCTTCTTTAGGGATCTCTGATTCTTGGTGTTTGACCTTTTTTTCTTTAGGAAGATCTTTGTATAAATTACTTGAATAAAAAAGAGTTGAGTCATGGTTAATTCTTCCAGGAGCACCAAAAGAACTTGTTTTAGTTCCTCTTTTGTATTTTTTATCTTTCATTTTCGTCCCTCAATAACTTTAAAAACATTTCTGCCTTTTTCTCATAAGTAGGTTCAAGATTAGCTATTTCTATAATTTTTCCTAATTCTTTCTTAGTTTTCATCCCAGAAAAGAATTCTTGTTCTTCAGAAATGAGATTAATTAACTCCTGTTTCATTTCCTCATAAGAATCAAATCTTAAAAACCCTCTCCCAGGTGTTGATTTAATGTTGTTCTTATGAATAGGATCATCTAAGGGTTGCGGATTAGTGGAGTAAAAGCCTTGAATGACACCAGTCTTTTTCAAATGATCAACTTTTTCATAATAACTATCCGTTATCGGAGTATTACCTAAAATAACAATGGGAATTTGGGCTGATTTAAAACTAGAAACCCGAATGTTTATGCTTTTTCCAATGGCTTTTAATATTGTATCTGATCTCAATAGTCCAGGATTACCTTGATGAGTTGTATAATCTCCTATACTTTTTAACTCTCCAGTAGAAGGATTATACTCCCAATTCCATACGATGGACATTTTTACCTCTATTATCATTAAAATGTTTTCGGGTTTCTGATGCTGATCTCTTGTCTTACATATTGCTACATCCGCTGGGGATTTTGCTGACAATCCTATATCTTCACAAATTACACCTTGTACCGTAAACGCTCCTAATTCTTCTGCTGTTTCTTCTAAGAGTTCTTTAGTCCATTTTTCTGTAAAACTTCCAATAAAAGCGTTTCTACTTTGAAGTGTGGCTTTAATCCCTTTATAATTTTTAGGCCAATAGGCTATATATCTACCATCCTCAGTTATATAAAAAAGTTGTTCAGGAACAGCAACTTTTAGTGTTTTTGTAAAAAATTCTTTTTCTATATTCTTACTCCAAAGCCGTGATATGTTTATCACCTTGATTCTCCTTTTACGGTTAATTTTTTCTGTTTCTTTAATTCATCCCCACAATATTGAACTTTCTAACTCTCTACTAGCTGGCTATTTTAAGTCCGCAGGGCTTTAGCTTTCCTAAGCATCTCGTAAAGAGCATAATTGATTATTTTCAAGCATTTTAAAACTTCTTAAAGCGTCAGAAGGTCCTTAATTTGTTCATCTTGTTCTGTAAAAATTACCTGTTTTTATATCCAATAGTATATGAAAGTATATTAATTCTCTCAATAAAAATCAAGTAGAAGAACCACATAGGTATGGAGATAGGTACCAGTATGAGGAATATAGGAATAATAATGAAGATAAGAAGATAAAAAGAATTGAGGCTGTATCCCTTCTCCTTAATCTTTTCCAATTACTAAAAATTTATCAACAAGGAGCAGGTAAAAACCCTGCTCCTTGAAATTTTTCATAAAAAGCCGAGTTCTTAGGTAATCCACATAAGATTAATTTTGCATTTATTCTATACTTATCCCTGGTTCTTTTTTACTCTTCAAGAAAATTTGAAGTCTGATAAATCTAATAATGCTTATAATAAGAATTATGATCGAACCTATTCTATAAACAGTTTGAATGTTAAATATGGTTAGCAATTTTTGGCTTATGAGTAATGAGATCACACTACCCAAGGTAGAGGCTAATATGTAAAAAGAAAATATCTTTCCTCTCACTTCAGAGAGAACATTTGCCATTATGGCACTCATGAAGCCTATTTGTAAAAGAGCGTTGGCTATACCATTTAAAAGGAAAATTATTAAACCTAAAAGAATATTATTAGCAAAGGAAAACATAGTCAAAAAAATTCCAATAGCTATTAGCCCCGTGAAATACAATTTATAACTTGGAATTTTCATATTTAAATTCCCCAAAATAAAAGAACCTATTAAGGCTCCTATACTTCCTGCAGAAAGTAAATAACCATACATGACTTCAGAACTATGAAGAGCTTCTTTAGTAAAAACCACAAGTAAGCTATTTATAGTACCACCTGCTAAAAGTAACAAAAATTCAGTAAAAAGTATATAATTTACATACTTTCCTTCATTTACAAGGAATTTTATAGCCTCTTTTGTATCATTATAAAAAGATGATATCACAGAGTTGATTTTAACTTTCTTCTCAACTGCCTCTTCCTCTGAGATGAAGGTTATTGATAATAAAAATGCGTTTATAAAAAAGGTAATAGAATCAATGATAAAAGCAGGGATCAAGCCCCAGAATTTCACTATAATTGCACCTAAAGATGGCCCTAAAACGTCTACTAAATTCTCACTGAAATTGTTTAGCGAATTTGCTGTTACTATATCATCTTTTATTTTTTACAGTTTGAGGAATTACTGAGTAAAAGGAAGTAGAGAAAAAGACTCCCAAAATACCCTGAAGAAAAACCAAAATATAAAATACTATAGGATCTTTTGCTATGATATAACCCAATACTAAAAATCCATTTACTGCTTGAGAAAATATTAAGATTTTTTTTCTTGAAATAAAATCTGAAAGCCATCCTGCGATGGGGCTCATTAAAATAGAGGGCAACATGGAAAAAATACTAAAAATAGCTACAGCACTTGGAGAGTTAGTGAGTTGATAAAATAAAACAGTCCTTGCGATCATGGTGAATGTACTACCTATAGTACTCTGAGAATAGCCAAGCCACACCTTAAAAAAAGAAGGATTTTCTCTCAAAAATTCTACAAAACGAAACAGTTTAAAATTACGCAAAAAGATCCCTCCTTGATAGAGATGTTCTCATAAGAGCATATAGATGTATTTTAACTTTTTGCATATGACTTTCCAATTTACCCTAATCGGGAACGCTGATGAAATCTTTATTTCAAGTGGTCAAAATTCTTATATTTTTAAAAATTTTGAAGATAAAACGTTTCACCTCATAGATTACTTATTAACTAATGTTATTATTCCTAATGTGCTATAATCTCCATATGAAGGAGAAAATTATTGAAATTATAAAAGAGGAGTTAGAGAAGAGAGAAAATATTTTGTTTGCCTATATATTTGGCTCTTTTGTTAATTCTGAGAAATACAATGATATAGATATAGCAATTTATGTTTCTGACTTTAATAGAGAAAAAGTTTTGGATATGGAATTTGAATTAGAGAGGATATTAGAGGATAAACTGAATATATCTTTTGATGTAAGGATAATAAATGAAGCTCCTCTTGGATTTGTATATAATGTTTTAAAGAATAAAATTATTGTTTTAGATAGGGATAGTCTTTTAAGGTCTGATTTTGAGAGTTTAATATTTAGAAAGTATTTTGATTATCAACATTTAATAGACGAATATCTAAGGGAGATTAAAAATGCTTCGATATAATAAGGATAAAGTTTCTAAACTAATTTTTGAAATGCAAAAAGCCTTAAACCGTTTGGACTCCATAAGTAAAATTGAAAAGGAGGAGTTTTTGAGCAATCCAGATAAGATTGATAGTGCCAAATATAATTTCATACTTGCTATTGAATCTGCCATAGATATATGCAACCATACAATATCCCATAATGGATTTAGGCCTCCACAGGATTATGCAGATACCTTCAAAGTTCTTGCAGAACAAGGAATCTTACAAGAAGATTTTGTAAACAATTTGAGAAATATGGTCAAGTTTAGAAATAGACTTTTATTTGATTTTAAAAAATAATCTTGTAGATCTTAAAAAACTTTTAGATAAAATAAAAGATTTATTGGCATAATTATGTCTCTATCTCTGTAAGAGCCTTTTTTATTTATGAGATACTGCATAGAAATTATTCTATTTCGGGACGTGTAATAAAAATGAGAAAAGTCATCTTATTTTTAATAATTGTATTTTTAATACTTGCTGTTTCTTTTAGAGATTATTGGGATGGTGTAAGGTTAAAGTTATCTCTAAAAGATTTGGAAAAAAAGGTTGCTAAAGAGGAGAAAGGAATCTTAAAATTTCTTAGAGAAAGACTTATTGATAAAAGGGGGCTCATTATATCGGAGATTAAAAATAGTAAGCCATCTGATTACTCTTTATTAGAATCCTATGGGGAATTAATGGAATATGTCTCTTTAAAGGGAGATAAAAACACTTTTGATATTTTATTATCAATTTTAAAGAAATATTTTGTTTCAAAAGAAGGTTACTTGTATTGGAGAGTTAATAGAGTAACGTTAAAACCAGAGAAAACCACAGCTTTGGTTGACTCTTTAAGGATTCTTCATGGGTTAATATTAGCTTATGAAAAATTCAGGGATGAAAGATATTTGGAATCAGCAAAATTTATAGCCAATGGTATATTAAAATATAATACCTTTGGAGATAAATTTGTGGATAGTTATGATGGAAATATTGAAAAACGCATATTTAGAATTTCACTTTTTTATTTAGATTTAGATAAAATTAAAAAGATATCTCAGTATTTTGCTGACTTTAAGAGATACTATCAGTCTTCTAAAAATCTATTAGAAAACTCTATAAAACCTGATTTATTCTTTTTTCCTAAAGAGTACGATTATCTTTCACAAAGATATATATTTCCTAAGGAGATAAATATGTTGGAGCAGGTACTAACTGCCTTGAATATGGAAAATAAATTATATCTTGAAAAATTCATCGATTTTGTTAATATGGAATTAAATAAGAATAGAAGAATATTTATTCGTTATGATTTAAAAAGTAATAAGTTAAGTGATACTGAGGATCCTACAATCTATTTTTTATTGTTAAGATTATATAAAAAATTCGATTATAGGGATGTTGAGAATATTATTCACATAACTAAGAGATTTAATCTGACCTATGGCTTAGGCGACGAAATTAATAAAGATTACTTTGCTTTTACTCAACTGGAGGTACTTTTGACTTTAGGAATTTTGGAGAGTGGTCTATGAGAGAAAAATTTGATGTTAATAAAGATGTTATACTCTTTGATCTATTGATGATTTTTTGGTCTTTTGGTTTTAATATTTGTTTTTATTACAACACCCAATATAAGTTTTTTTAACTTATATTATGACTTCTGCATTAATATTAAATATGATTTTGGCGTATAATTTGGGTTTGGTTTTAGGTCTTATTTTTTCCTTAATAATAATCTTTATTTATGGCTCCTATATTTTATATTCTATTTTAGTATTAGGAAAAATAACGAAATTTGAAATAGATTATATTTTCTGGTTATTCGTATTTCCAGTAGGAGCTTTTATCTCGGGTACTCTTCAGAATGAGTTTAAGAAACTAAAAGAAGAAACAGAGAAATCAAAAGAAAAGGAGAAATTTATTCTTCTTGATGAGATAACAGGTTTTTTAAATGCTCATGGCTTCTTTCAGAGGTTAGAAGAGGAAGTAAGCAGAGCCAACAGGACTAAAGAAAAACTATCGGTTTTATATTTGAGGTTAACAGATGCTAAAGATTTATATAGAATATATGGAAAATCTGGCTTTNNAAAAATATTAAGTACTATAAGTAATGAGATAATGAAAAACACGAGGATGATAGATGTTAAAGGAATATTAGATGAAGAAACTATCGGAATTATACTTCCTAATACAGATTTAGAGTCAGCTAAAATAGTTAGAGAAAAATTGCATAAGGTTTTAGATAGGATAATTGTTGAGATAAATGGTAGAAAGAGGGCAATAAGCCTAAAGATTAATATTGGAATTTCAGAATATAATTTTGGAGAGGATTATTTGGCGGTGTGGCAGAGGGCAAGAGAAGATAGTAGATATGATGTATAAAATTTTTTTAATCTTTTTGGCTTTTTTAACTCTTTTTTCTCCTGCATTTTCTGAGAACCAGAAAAGAGTCCTAATCGTTTACGATAGCATATCAAGAATTGGAGAAAATTATCCTATAGAGGAGCTTTTAAAGGAGTATTTGACTCACTATGATGTGGAAACAGGTAGTTGTGAAAGTGAAAACATTGTTGATCCATCTGATTATGATTTAACCATTTATTTAGGTTTTCAAAGAAAGATATTAAGCGATAAATTTTTAAAAAATATTTCAAAATCTAAAAAGTTAATTTGGGTTGAGGAAAATATTGAACAATTTGCTAATTTTATTGGGTGTAAGGATTTTAGGTTTGAAGGCATTAAATATAATTTTATAGAAATAATATATAGGAATTATATTTTGAGTGTAAGTCCTGAAATTCCCTTTTACATCGTAAGGCCTAAAGAAGCGGAAGTTATTTCTTATCTAAGTGATGGACATTATAAATTTCCATGGGTATTTAAGAAAAATAATATATATTATTTTGGAAGACTTGATTTTAGGGACTCTTCTGGTATTGTCTTTTTAGATCTTCTTCATGATATCTTAGGAATAAATCATTCTGTATATAAAAAAGCCATAATCGTTTTGGATAATGTAAATTCTCTAACCTCAGCTGAATTTTTGATGGAAAAAGTACAGTCATTATGCTGTTATGAAGTACCCCATTTATTAGTAGTTTATCCAAGTATAAGAAAAGATAATAAAACTTATTATTTAAAAGATAATCCCAAATTACTTGAAATTTTGAGACAGATAGAAGAAAGTGGGGGTTTTATAATTCAGGGTACTTACTATGATAAAGATTTCTCTTATAAAATCAATCAAGATCTAAATCTTTTAGCAAGTTATGGAATATTTCCTGTAGCATTTAAATTTTATGATATCTCGGATAAGTCTAAATATGTAGATCCTGGAAAATACTTTAATATTCTTCTTTACGACGATTTAATTATCACAAAGAAATTATATACTCTTTTATATCCTATAAATCTTGGCGAGTTTAATCCTAAGGATCCTAAAAACCTGATCTCTATATTAGAAAAAGCAAGGAATATGTTAGCTTTGAGAGATGCAATAGTGGGTATAAGTATTCCAGTATATGTAAATGTAAAAGAAATTGAAAAACTTGTTATAAATCTAAAGAAGTTAGGTTATGATTTTATGGATTTTTCAAAAGAGCCATATCATGTGGAGAATGAAAATTTAATTATAAGAAATAAAGAAGGTAAAAAATATATTTTGAGTAAAGTTCCTCTTTACGAAAAAACTCCTGTGGAGAAATTTTTTGATAAATTTATAGAATATTTAAGAGTAATTCTTGTCTTTGCTGTTACCAGTTTTATACTTATCATCATATGGTTAATTAAAAATAGACATAAGCTTTATGAAAAGGATGAGAAAAGATGAGGATATTGAGTTTTTGGGATTATGCCTTTGTTTTTTCAATGGTACTTGTATGGTTAATACTTTTATATCATATTCTTCTTACATACTTTGGATATAGGTATTATCTAAAAAGTAGGGAATATGAAGATATCAGTGATGAACTTCCATATTATCCTTTTATTTCTGTTTTAGTTCCTGCTCATAATGAAGAGAAGGTTATAGGAAATACTGTAGACGCTATTGCAAGATCTGTATATCCAAAAGATAAAATGGAAATCATAGTTATTAATGATAGTTCTACTGACAAAACAGGAGTAGTTTTGGAAGAAAAGCAAAAAGTATATCCCTTCTTGAGAGTTTTGGAGATTAAGCCACCTTTAGGTGCAAAAGGAAAATCTAATGCTTTAAATCAGGGTTTGAAAATAGCTAAAGGGGAATATATTGTAGTCTATGATGCAGATAATACCCCTGAGAGGAAAGCCATCTTAAACTTAGTAAAATTTATAATTAGAAGTCCGGAATTAGGCGCAGTAGTAGGGAAATTTAGAACAAGGAATAAGGACAAGAATCTTCTCACCAAATTCGTTAATATAGAAACTTTAAGTTTCCAATGGCTTGTTCAAGCCGCAAGAAACTATTTTTTAGGACTTACCACTATACCTGGAACTAATTTTATTATCAGAAAAAGTCTTTTAGAAAAAATAGGAGGTTGGAATATCCACTCTCTAACAGAAGATACAGAACTCACTATAAGGATTTATAGTGAAGGATACAGGATAATGTGGATTCCTACAGCTGTTACATGGGAACAGGAGCCCGAAAAGATAAAGATATGGATTAAACAAAGAACTAGATGGGCAAGAGGAAACATATCTGTGATAGCTTCTTATCTAAAAAATATTTTTTTCTCTTAGATGGAAAATTGCTTTTGATTTAATATATTTTGCTTATATTTATATCGTGGCTTTTACGAGCATTCTGATATCTGACTTAATTTTTATATTAGGCCTATTAGATGTGATCAAATTAAATGTAGGTGGTCCCCTATTTATTATATGGATCTTAGCTTATGTTTTATTTATAACAGAGACTTTTATATCCCTGAGTTTGGAGAGGAGAGAAGGGAACTTTGAAAATTTTATTCTCATATGTCTTATGTATTTTACCTATTGTCAGCTTTGGCTTTATGTGGTTTTAAGGGCTATATATTATACTATAAAAGATAGGATTACAGGGGAAAGGATGAAATGGTATAAAACGGAGAGGAGTTCCTCATGATGAGAAGAGTAATTTTAACTTTATTATTAATTTTAATATTTATATTTCCTGTCTATGCGAATTCTGGAGTAAAAATTTATAATCTCCCCATATTGAGAGAAGGTAAAGTGCTAAATCTTCCCTTAAATAGCTATTCTTTCTGGTTTTATATATCTCCTGGTGTAGAAATCCTTGATAACTGTTATTTAGAATTAAAATATTCTTATGCGGATACTTTATTAGAAAAGGAATCCTTTTTAACCATTTATTTAAATGGTTATCCATTATATACAAAAAAGGTAGTAGACAAGACAAAAATTCCTGTTAGTGTAAGGGTAAAATTACCTAAATACCTTTTTAAAAAGGGTTTTAATGAGATTACCATATCTACCAGACAAAGAAGTATTGAGGGTTTATGCAAAGACCTGGATAATGATGCTAATTGGATTGTTATTCACAACAATTCCTTGCTTCATTTAGAAACAAGGGATAAATCTTTTCAAATTAAATATTATCCTTATCCTTTTTTGGACTTATTGGCACAAAATATAGTAAATTTTAAATTTTACATTCCGAAGGATTTTTCTAAAGATGAATTAGAAGTATTGCTTTCCATGGCAAATGATTTGGGAACAAAAGATAGATTTAAAAATCTTTCTTATATAGTTTCTTTTGATGACCCTTATAAGGCTAATAAAGAAAACCAAATTATTATTGGAGATATAAGTAAACTAACTATTAAAGAAGAAAAGATATTGAAAGAAGTGGGTGAAGATGATGGATTAATCTATCTAAATAATTTTAAAGATAATTTACAACTTTATATTTCTGGAAGAGGAAATGGCATTAGAAAGGCATTAAATTACGTTTTAACCCCTAGTCAAGTTAGTTTGACTGAGAAGAACCCGGTAATTGTGAAATCTACTGTAGAAAGAGAAAAAGCAGTGGAGGATTTAAAAGGAGTAATTAGATTAAAAGATTTAGGGTATCAAAATGTTGTGATATCAGGCTCATTCCATCAATCTACCTCTTTTTATGTAACTGTTCCTAAGGGTTATAGTAAAATTCAGGAAGGGTCTTTTATAGAATTAAGATTTGCACATTCTCCAGCATTAGATCCTGAAAAATCTATAATTACCTTATATATTGATGGAATTCCTATAAAAAGCGAAAAATTAGATGGTAAAAACATAGAAAACGGTATTTTAAGGGTTAACATACCTCAGGATAAGCTAAATCAATTGGGTTGGAATATTGAAATTAAGGTTTATCATTACTTAAGTAATGTTGATTGTGATAAAAGATATGATGAGGTTGCTTGGACAAGAATTGATGGGGATTCTCTATTTTATTTTGTTGGAGAATCATCAAAGGAGACTGATTTATCAGATTTATGGAAGGGAGATAGAAAAGAGATATATGTATGGCTTTCTAAAAATCCTTCTTCCTACGAATTGTCTTTAATATCGACAATAGTTGGAAAAGTAGGCCAGATTACGGGCAGTAATTATATTTGGAAAGTTATTTGGGGAGAGGATTTGAAAGAGGATTTAATTAAAAATAATAGTATAATCTTTTTGGGGAGATTCAATGATGATAGATTAAATAAGATAAGTAATGCATTGTGGGTTAAACCCGAAGGAGAAAAATTCTTATTTAAAAAAGATCTGGGCCTTTATTTTGATGGTTTTAATACTGAGGTAATCTTTCAGGTAGATAGATCTCCTTTCAATAAAAGTGAAAATCTATATACAATTTTATATAATGATGACAGTTCTTTATTAAAGACTATTGATTTTCTTGAAAAAGTCAATAACGTAAGTAAGATATATGGACAGGTTTTTATTCTTACAAAGTTAGGAAATGTACACTCCTTTAAATTAATTGGGGGAGAGAACTTCTTTGTTAAGATTATTCGAGATAAAACCATTTTTGGTTTATCTTATTATATTAATAATAGTTATTTTAATAACCATCATTTCTATATATTATTCAAGAAAGAAAATGAAGTAATTAATTACATAAATACTATTTTTTATCAGGAAATTTTTCCAACTGTGAGAGTTAAGAAGTTGTGGAACTCGAGAAAAGGTATCCTTTTACAGAACCTTAAAAAGAGAAAAGATTGTTAAGGGGGAATATTATGATTAAAAAAATTTTTCTGACTTTACTAATTTCCCTCTTATTTGTGTCCTTTATTTTTTCCTCAGAAGAATCCATAGAGGAAAAAGTAGAGAGATTGTTATCTCAAATGACCCTTGAGGAAAAGGTAGGGCAGATGACTCAAGTTGATAGCTCTTATTTATATAATCCTGAGGATGTGAAGAGATATTTTATAGGCTCTGTGTTAAGTGGAGGAAATTCAGGACCTTCAAATCCTACTCCTGCAAATTGGGTAGAGTATGTGAATAGATTTCAATATTATGCTCTTCAAACAAGGCTGAGAATTCCTATTCTCTATGGGATAGATGCAGTGCATGGGAATGCAAAGGTTTATTCTGCGGTAGTTTTTCCTCACAATATTGGTCTTGGATGCACTAGGAATGAGAAGTTGGTAGAAGATTGTGCAAGGATAACAGCCATAGAGACCTCTGCCATAGGAATACGTTGGAGCTTTGCTCCTTGTGTTGCAGTGGTACAGGATGTAAGGTGGGGAAGAACTTATGAGAGTTTTTCTAGAAAATCCAGATGTGGTTTCTCTTTTAGGTTCTGCTGTAGTGAGAGGTTTTCAGGGAAGCTCTTTAAGTAATAAAGACAGTATATTAGCATGTCCTAAGCATTTTGTGGGAGATGGAGGGACAAAATTTGGTACAGGTATAAACGGACTTTTAGATCAAGGAGATACAAGAATTTCTGAGAAGGAATTGAGGAATATCCATTTGAAGCCCTATATTTCTGCCATTAAAAACGGTGCCAAATCTATAATGGTCTCTTTTTCAAGTTGGAATGGTATAAAGATGCATGCTAATAAATATCTCTTAACAGATGTATTAAAGAAAGAGCTTGGATTTGATGGATTTTTAGTTTCTGATTGGAAGGCTATAGAACAGCTTCCTGGAAATTACGAAGATCAGGTGGCTATGAGTATAAATGCGGGAATAGATATGATAATGGTGCCAGATAACTATGTAAGGTTCATAAATACTTTGATATCTTGTGTCCAAAAGGGTAGGGTACCTATATCTCGTATTGATGATGCTGTAAGAAGAATGTTAAAAGTAAAGTTCCTTTTAGGATTTTTTGAGAACCCTTATGCTAATAAAGATTTGATCAATAAGATAGGTTCAAAAGAACATAGAGAAGTAGCAAGACAAGCAGTGAGAGAAAGTGTCGTGGTTTTACAGAATAAAAACAAAATTCTTCCTCTTTCTAAAAATTTAAAACATATCTGCGTAGTAGGTCCAAAAGCTAATGATATTGGATCTCAATGTGGAGGTTGGACTATTTCATGGCAGGGTCAAAAGGGCAACATTACATTAGGAACTACTATTTTAGAGGCTATTAAAAAGAGTGTAAGTAATAATACAAAAGTTACTTTTTCTTCTTATGGGGATAATATACCTAAGGATGCTGAAGTGATTGTAGCGGTAGTAGGTGAGAAACCTTATGCTGAGTCTATGGGAGACACTTTTAAGCCTGAGATAGAATATTCCGATCATTTGATCCTTCAAAATATTTTTAAAGAGAAAAAGCCTATAGTAATGATCCTCTTAGTGGGAAGACCAGTAGATATAGAAAATTATCTTAGTAAAGCTTCTGGGGTTATCTGTGCTTGGCTTCCTGGAACAGAAGGAGAAGGGATAACAGATATACTTTTTGGCGATTTTAATCCTAAGGGGAGGTTGTCCTTCACTTGGTATACTGTAGATAGAAATAAGGCTGCTTTTCCCTATGGTTATGGACTTTCTTATTAAAAGAGTAAGCGGTGAATCTTGTTCCTGTTTTTAACATCAATGATTCTTGGGGAGGGAATTTTTATCAAGGAGATGTTTAAAGAAAATATTTAATATTCAGATGAAGTTTTTAGAAAGGGAGAAGAGCTTCATAGAAATGAAGTTACATCTTTTGATGATGTTTTATAGTATTTTTAGAGATGGAGAGGTATAAGTGATACAATCTTAATTCTTTTTATTTTCTTTGTTATTCCTATATTCCTCATACTGGTACCTATCTCCATACCTATGTGGTATCTTACAAGAAGACTTTGTGGACAATTTGAGGAAATATAGTAAAATCTATAATAAAAAACTTTTAGATAAAATAAAAGGATTATTAATGACCTAAAATTTATATATGTAGGGGGTTAATTATGTCTTTACCTTCTGTAAGAGTCTCTAAGAATGGAAGGTTTTTAGTAACGGAGGATGGAAGTCCATTCTTTTATTTAGGGGATACTGCATGGGAATTATTCCATAGATTAACCTTAGAGGAAGCTGATCTATACTTGACGGTAAGAAGTAATCAGGGATTCAATGTGATTCAGGCAGTAATACTCGCAGAACTTGATGGCCTTCATACTCCTAATGCCAATGGACATATACCTCTTATTGGAGATGATCCTACAAAGCCTAATGAGTACTATTTTAGGCATGTTGATAGTATTATAAAACTTGCAGAGAAGAAAGGGATTTATATGGGTATTCTTCCTACCTGGGGTGATAAGGTTCATAGTGAACTTTGGGGAATAGGTCCTGCGATTTTTGATAGGAGTAATGCTTATTTATATGGTAAATTTCTTGGAGAACGCTATAGAGATTTTAATAATATAATATGGATTTTAGGAGGAGATCGACCTGGCGAGGGCTATGAAGATATTTGGACATCTATGGCAAAGGGAATTTCTGAAGGATTAGGAAGAAAGCCTATTATTACTTATCATCCAACAGGAGGACAAAGTTCTTCTCAGTGGTTTCATAATATAGAATGGCTAAGCTTTAACATGTGGCAATCTGGACACTGTCTCGTAGATGCTCCCAATTGGGATATGATAAGAAGTGATTACGATAAGACCCCTATAAAACCAGTTATTGATGGAGAGCCTAATTATGAAGGTCACCCTATAGATCCATATTTACGTAAATGGAAACCCGAATATGGAAGGTTTACAGATTATGAAGTAAGAAAACAAGCATACAGAGCAGTGTTTTCAGGTGCTTGTGGACATACTTATGGACATCATTCAGTTTGGCAAATGTATGATGAAAGGTATAAACCAACAACCTTCCCAAGTGTTTATTGGTACGAAGCTATATATGCTCCAGGTGCAAAGCAGATGATACATTTAAAAAATCTTCTTCTTTCCTTCTCTTATTTCACTAGAATTCCTGCTCAAGATATGCTAATTGGGATAACACCTCCCCCTTCTCCAAAGGATATAGATGACAGAATTAATGATAAAAGAGCGAGTTATCCTGTTGCTACTCGTGATAAAGAGGGAAGTTATGCCTTGATATATTTTCCTCTTGCCAATCAAACCCTTAACATTGATACAAGTTCTCTTTTGGGACATGTAATAAAAGCAAGTTGGTTTGATCCAAGAACAGGTGAGCGGTATTATATTGGAGAGTTTTCTAAGGGAACTTTGAAATTTACATCTCCTCTGGGTGGTCCGGACTGGGTGCTGATATTAGAGGTTTAAGTAGATTTGTTGGGATGAATGGAAGTATAAGGTATGGAGGAAAAATTGGTAAAGAGGTTGTTATCTTTAATTTTACATTTTTTGAATTAAGGTTGTAATTTAATCAAGGAAGGTAAAAAAAAATGTGTAGGTTATTTGGATTGATATCTCCAATAGAGAAAAAGGTTGAATATTATATGCTATATGCAAGGAATAATTTCAAAAAGCAGTCAGAGAGACATCCTCATGGGTTTGGTTTTGGCTGGTATGAGAATGGGGCTCCTAAAATAAAAAAGTCGGGAGAAAAAGCTTTAGAATCGGATCTTTTTGATAAATTGGCAAAGGAGGTCTCATCTCAAATTATAATAGCTCATATAAGAGATGCATCAGACGGGGCTATAAAAGAAGAGAATTCTCATCCTTTCTCATATGAAAATTTTATCTTTGCCCACAATGGAACTCTACATAAAAAGGATAAGATTTTTGATATGCTTGAGTATCCTTATAATAAGGATTTTACCAGTGATGGGATCGATTCAGAGATTTATTTTAGATTTCTGGTGCAGAACATTAAAAATGAAAAAGATGTTATTTTAGGCTTACAAAAAGGTATAAGGAAGATTATTTATTTAAATATTGGATCTGCTAATTTTTTACTGTCCGATGGAGAGAGGCTTTATGCATTTAAATATGGGAGAAGTTTATTTTACTCGTTAATGGAAGATTGCTTAATTGTGTCTTCTGAAATAATAGGGGAGGATAAAAATAGATGGAAAAAATTTGAAGAAGGCTTATTGTTGGTTGTGGATAAGAGCTTAGAATTGAGAGAGATAAAAATATGAATAGACTGATAGGGGGAGAGAATTTCTCTCCCCCAGAATATTTATTGAGTAAAAGTTAAATCGTAATTTAAAATCTTTACTCCTCTTCCCCCAAGAGGGTCATAATTTTGGGAGTCTCCAATATAAGGAGCAAGGTAGTAAAAATCAACTTCACAAACGGATTCTGCAGCTCCAATACAAACAGCTCTTGCCATGCCCTCTATGTATACATAAATGGCATATTCAGTATTTCCTTTGAGATTGATATTTCTAAAATTAAGTCTATATATTCCATTAACACATCCATCAGCATTAACTGAGGAGTTGCCTACTTGGATTAATGTGACCAATACATCGTAACCTGGAACGAAGTACCCACCAACACCACCTAAAATAGTGTATACTGTTGAGCTTAAGAATTCTACCCAATCCTGTGATGCTTTTTGCCATACTACTGCTTGATATCCTGGACGGGATTCATGTCTGAAAGGATCGCTACCTTCTACAATTCCTACCACTACTTTCCCTAAATATTGAGTATCACTTGCTCCTAAAGGAATAGCATAATCGATTTTCCCAATTAAACCTTTAACATCAAGGTTTATAGTTAAGTTACATTTATAAAAATTGTTGTCGGGAGCATTTATCTTTATTTTGTGATATCTATAAACTCTTATATGGGAGGTGACATCACTTGCTGGGAGTTTGGCATATGCATAAGCCCATGCTTTCAAATAGCCGTTTTCAAAGGTATATCTATAGGTTCCCGAAAATATATCAGGACCGTAACCATAACCTATTTCTGTATAACTAATCTGAGGAGTAGTAACAGTTGGGGTAGTAATAGTTAATCCAGCAAATCCAAGCCATTGGGTCCATACATTTTGGGCTGGTGTTCCATCATGCTTGTACAATGATAAGTAGAATCCATCGTTTCTATTGTTTACAGCTCCAGCAATTATTCCAGGCTGTGCTGACAAAACATAGGCAGGGCTATTATTAAATGGTGGTGAAAAGAAGATATTTGCACCATTACTTAATATTTTTACTTCTCCTTTAAAGCCATTTAGCTGTGGATCAGGAATTATTGCTCCCCAAATTACCCAAGCGTCCCTTACAGGAATTCCATTCCTATCTACAAGATATAAATCAAAACCTGTAGGAGAGTTATTCATGGCGCCAGAGATTAAGGCAACTCCATTTTTTTGGGCATTTGTCACGATAACGGGAGTGCCAGGAAGATTATAGGTAATTCTTTGATTATGGCTTGCTGTGATGATACCTCCTACCATTTTAAGGGATGGATCAGGAACAAAGGCTATCCATTGTACCCACGCAGAGGGTACTGGGTTTCCTGCATCATCCCTTAGGGAGATAACAAATTTTTCCTTATCAACATTGACTGCACAACTTGAAACTGCTTTTCCTCCAATTTGAGCAGATGTTAACACTACAGGTACATTGGGGAAAGAGAAGTTATAGCTTATTACTTGGTTGTTGTTGGCATATAATACTCCATATTTAGGTGGTACTACGGCGAAAGATGGAGATATAAAGAGGAGTAGCAGAAGAGAGAGCATTAATAAAAAAGATTTTTTCATGGACGCCCCCTAATATTAAGATTTGTAAATAAAATTTAAATAGCAGTGAGGTAATGCATAGTATTTAAATTTTATTTACTTTTTAATTATACTATTTTAAAAAAATTAAAAGTGATTTATATCACAATTCAAAAAGTTTTAAATAGATGATATTTTTGCATGGATCTCTCTAAATGAGATGTTAAGCATGATATACTATTGAAGTAAAGAGGATAAAAGTTGAGATAATCTGATATATGGATTTCCCTAAAGAAGGAAGATGTAAAATATGTGGTAAAGAGTCTATCTTGATATCCTCCTTCTTGGGGGTATGTAGAGATTGTATTTTAAATAGATTTGAAGAGGCTTTACCCATTATTGAATCTGCCCATAAGAGGGCAAGGGCTTATTTTAATCTCTCTTATCCTGCTTATTCTCAGAAACCCTACTGTAATCTTTGTATTCATAAGTGTGCTCTTAATTCTGAAAAGAGTTTTTGTGGGCTTATTGAAAATGGTAGTAGATGGGCTGGGAGCTCTGAAAAGGGTCTATTAGAATGGTATTATGATCCTCTTCCTACAAATTGTGTGGCAAGTTTTGTTTGTCCTGAAAAGGATCATTATGGTTATAAAAACTTGGCTGTTTTTTATGCGAGTTGTAATTTTAATTGTCTTTTTTGTCAAAATTGGCACTTCCATGATTATTTAAAAAGAAAGTCTCCTCTTTATTCTGTGGAAGACTTGATAGAAAAGATAGATAGCAAAACTTCTTGTATATGTTTTTTTGGAGGGGACCCTACTACCCAGGTTGCACATGCTTTAGCCTTGGCTAAAAAGGTTAAAGATAGAGTAAGGGTATGTTGGGAAACTAATGGTTCTATGGATTCTAAAAATTCTGAAAGAAATTTTTTATATCTCTGTTGAAAGTGGGGGAATAATAAAATTTGATTTGAAGGCATTTGATGAGAGGATTCATATTGCATTAACAGGGGTCGCTAATAAGAATACTCTTGAGAATTTTAGATGGGCAGGAGAGGAAAGTAAAAAGATTAAGGATAGGGTAGTAGTGGTGGCAAGTACTTTACTTGTTCCTGGCTATGTAAATGAGGAGGAAGTAGAAAGGATAGCAGATTTTATCGCAAGGATCAATCCTGATATTCCTTATTCTCTTCTTGGTTTTTCTCCTAATTTTTTCTTTGATAATCTTCCTACTACTTCGAAGGGGCATGCAGAAAGAAGTTTTAGAGTTGCAAAGGAAAAGGGTTTAAAATATGTAAATATTGGAAATAGGTTTCTTCTTTCTAATTACTATTAGCTTAAAAATACAGAATAAGTAAGGATTTATGGGGGCTACAATTTTGTAGCCCCCTATTTTTATTTACTTTTCTTTTGTTGGAAAAGCCAATCTATTACTTCCTCATTATCGTAGACTGGGATCCATGAGGCGTGAGGATGATATCCTTGTCTTTCCATTTCACCCCATAAGAATTCTGTATACTTTACTTTTCCACCGATTTCTACAAGCCTTCTTACTACTGCCCTTGAAAATTCTACAAGTACTACATTGTCATCTTCTGCATGGAATATCCAAAGAGGTATATCTTTGATCCTTTCTAATCTATTTACATCACCACCGCCACATATAGGAATAGCAGCTGCAAAAAGTTCTGGATATTCTATGAGGATGGCAAAAGTTCCAAAACCTCCCATAGAAAGTCCTGTTACGTAGACTCTATCTGGGTCTATGTTTTCTTCCTTTAGGATTTTCTTGATTAGGTTGGCTACTGCAATGAGATTTCTTGTAGGTTTGAAAGGATTTCCTCCAGTAAGTAGTTCAGTCCAGCTGCTTCCTGCAGGGCACTGAGGAGCAAGGACAAAGCAAGGATGCTCTGCTTGTTGACCTGGTTCTGCAAAGGTTACTGCACCTCTATACCAAGCTATGTGGAGGAAGTTATCGTTTCCTCTTTCACCAGCACCATGTAGGAATACCACCAATGGATATTTTTTGTTTTTATCTACGTTTTTAGGCACATAGAATCTATAAGGTATAGTGACGCCTAATTCTTTATCCTCATAGACTAAAGCTTTAAATTCATCTATTATGAGATGTTTTTCCTCGGAGGTAGTCAAAGAGAATGGAGAAAATTCTTTTCCATCAACACTTCTTATACTTACTTTTTGCTCTACTTTATACTCAAGTTTTA
>Ga0065718_1002895_pt1 | contig 70435 bp, 54 predicted proteins | sample GBSCel77sediment_2_FD_59105 | JGI IMG/M metagenome (GOLD analysis project Ga0065718, IMG submission 59105) | Hot spring sediment microbial communities from Great Boiling Spring, Nevada - cellulolytic enrichment CS 77C v3 (version 3) | ecosystem: Environmental > Aquatic > Thermal springs > Hot...
ATATTTAGCGGTTGCGCTCGTCTCGCAAAACCAGTATGGCTAGTTGATGTTGAAAATGTTATGCACGATTTTTGTGGTAGTCTGTTAGCAATACGTACCCTGAATTGCTTTTCAGTGTCAAGGAGTCACGGGACCTAATACAGGGTTTTTTACTGGAACTGGGGTTTGGGAAAGCCCCAAAGTCGTAAGGTAGAACCTTAATGCTAACACTCGATAAGGTATGGCAATTATTGACAACTGTAAGTTATGAGTTTTAGGGGTGGCTTACTGGGGCTGGGGAGAACAGACTTGTCATATCCGCGGTTGAAATGTAATTTATGTTTGTATTTTGGCGGGGTAGCCAAGTGGTAAGGCAGGGCTCTGCAAAAGCCCCATGCGTCGGTTCGAATCCGACCCTCGCCTCCATTAGCCGCTTTTTCCCTCAGATTTAAGTGGTTCAGGAGATTGTACTTGGAATTGAGAGTGCCCACGAGGCCAACCGAGCTGCTTAGATGGAAAGTAGCTCATGCCTTAGTTGTGTTGAGTAATTGTGAGGCATTTTGGGTACAATATCGTGTGCTACTATTTTTGTGCCTAGTAGCACATAAAGTTACAAAAGGGTTTCGGATGTTGATTGCAAAGACAATTGAGACGGTATGAATAAGGCTCAGGTTTTTACTCTGAACGGCTAGATACGTAAGTAGCTTATAAGTATGGTGTGTGAGCATAACTGCCCAAGTTGACGAGCTTTGGGGTAAAATTTTCGAAGCTTGGGTTTGGATCTCATTTCCCGCGGATCACTTCACTATTGGGCAAAGGTATTGTGAGATGGTGGGATGGTTTTGCCCAGCTATATTACCAAAGTTTAAGCCACTAAGACCTAATGATTGGGGGTTGGAACGACGATATGATTTTGGGCGTCAGAACACCCTTTAAGTTGATTTGCCCGATGTTGTTTGTATGTCAGGGGATGGATTTCCTTTTTCTACAATTTGGGAGTGACAATTTTTTACACGACAGAGTAAAATAAAAATAGATGGGCGGTGTTTGGATGGTATAAAGTGAGATTAATAGTCAAATTTCACCACTCCAATGAATACACCGGATTTAAAGGCAATCTACACGTGGTTGCGATTCCTTGAGAATCCCGCCGAAAGTAAAAAGGAAGCTCCCGACTGCACTAACACAACGGCCCTTGAAAGAAGGGTTATTGGATATTGCAAGGCTTATTGGTGGGGTCGCTCCTGGACCTCGGTTGCTGAGCGAGCTGATTGGGGAACATAGATTTGGTTTGTTTCACACTGAGCTTTCAGCTATGGACATGGTTGCGCATGCTTTTGAAACAGCGCGCATAATATTTACAATCATAGTGGATCCTAATCATTTTGAGGCAGCTCAACCTACAAGGCCCGGGGTGATCCAACCAACCCATCCTAAGCACACTACACCCCAAGGCATCCCAGCTAGTAGGACGCAAGCGCCCCTAGAGGGTAAGACTGAAGAGGCAGGGGTAGCAAGCATACGGGAATGTTTGTCCACAAAGCCTGAACTTGGGATTAGACTATACCGAGTGATTTTTGAGTTTGTGTTAGGTGCGACGAGTTCTACCTCTGTTCAATCGTGGGGCTTTGACGCATGCGAATGAGTTATTGGGTCGCCGGGATATAGCAAGAGTATTTTTAGCGGATGCGGTTTACATTTTTAGGTAATATTAGTCGGATTCACGCCAGAGGAAGTTACATGCTTTATGGCGGAACATCATTTGCTAGGAGTGAACTTGCTGGAGCATAAACTGCTTAATCGAGATTATTGTAATGCGTACTATCAGTTCCGAAAACTTCGGCGTGCGTTTTCTAGCTCGGCCGTAGAGGAAGAAGCGCGACTCCAAGTCCGGGTGGAAAAGCTTCTCTCTCAATGTGGCGGGTCTTGCACTAGTAAGCCTTTGTTAGAGGGGGGAGAGGTAGATAAAGTAGACATCGATTCATGGGACGCGGCGATTGACTTAATGGAAATGTTGTCGAAGACAGTGATGAACTCATGTTTTAGAAACGCAATGAAAACCGACGGTGATGTATGCGAACGATTAATCCGCTCATTGGCTATGAAGTTTAAGGAATTTGCGAATCGACAACAGCCTTCTGAGGTGGTGAACCGCGAACTTGGTGAGTTGCTATTCGCGTTTGGAATGCAGTACGGATGCCAGCCTATTTGCGCGTAAGAGAACCCTTTCCTTGATTGGGTAACTGCGGATATTTTTGGGGAGGTGGGGTAGAGCTTGTCGAGGGAAACCTTGAGTGGCAAATTGCCCCTACGATATGTGGCAAAAGCTGCGGCAGTTGCGAGAAAAAATTGAGACCTTTGTAATCGAAGTTATTACGGAGCAGCGCGATGATAAGCTTGCTGTTTTCACACGGGGAATTTTGTTTGTATGCTCAAAAATTTTCGGGCTCGGGGTCGCACTAAGACGAGTACTTTATTCCCATCGCGTTTTCCGAGATACTACTTTGGGAGTCCAAGTAATTGCCATTGGTAATTTAACAGTAGGTGGCACAGGGAAAACACCCGTGGTAGAAAAATTTGCCCGTGTTCTTCGAGATCAAGGCAGAAAAGTTGCGATTTTATCGCGTGGTTATAAGTCTAAGCCTTTACCTCTTTCACAGCGAATAATGCGGATATTTATAAAAGACAGTGCCCCACCACGGGTGGTTTCGGATGGGAAATCGTTATTGTTAGACTCCGAAATGGCGGGGGATGAGCCATATATGTTAGCGACGAATTTAAGGGACGTTGTTGTTTTGGTGGACAAAGACCGTGTGAAAAGCGGTCGATATGCAATTGAGAAATTTGGGTGTGACACGCTTCTGTTAGATGACGGCTTTCAATATTGGAAATTAAGAGGTAGGCGGTACGATATTGTGCTTGTTGATTGTGAGCAACCATTTGGGAATGGTCATTTACTACCGCGGGGGATACTACGCGAGCCGCCTTCCCAGCTCGCACGCGCACACACGATTTTCATCACCAAGAGCAATGGGCGGGCAGAAGAACTGCGCAAGATCATTAGACAGATTAATCCCCAAGCTCCGATAATCGAATGTATACATCGCCCGGTTTATTTCGAAGACGCATATACTGGGAAGAGATTCTCCTTGGAAATTATCCACGGTAAGCGAATCGCTGCTTTAAGTGGCATAGCTAGTCCACGTAGCTTTGAAGAGTGTTTGGTCAAGCTAGGTGCCCAGATTGTGTACGCAAAACGGTTCGCGGATCATCACAGGTTCACCCCCCAAGAGGTTTTGAACGTGATCAATCGTAGTTTGAAACGCCAAGCAGAATTTATAGTTACGACTCAAAAAGATGCAGTGCGCTTGCCGAAGTTGGACAGGCGGGACTTACCTATCTACTTTTTGCGCGTCGAAATTGAGATTATTTCTGGCGCGACTGATTTTCAAGATTGTGTTCGAAAAATTTGTTTTCTGTAAGATGCGTAATTTTTTAAAAGGACATTGGTGAGCCTGCTATTTTGGCCTATTCAAAGGCTGCCCCTCAGAGTGGTGTGCAGATTAGGTCGGGTGATGGGAGACTTGGCATATAGGATTGTGTGGAGGCGGAAAAGAATACGCTATGCAGAACTTGCGCCAGTGTTTAGGAAGTCACTTTTCCGAAAATCAAATCCGTCAGATATGCCGGGAAAATTTTAAGCGGATAGGAGAAAACTTTATAAGCATGGTAAAGCTAGCCTCAATGTCATGGCCAGANGTCAGTATGCATCTTAGGTTTGTGGGATTGGAGAAACTGTTTGTTGCNGCTCCCACTGATCTAAACCAACTGCGTGGTAAGTTTGTGTTTGCAATTGGGCATTTTGGAAATTTTGAGTTATTCGCATGGTTTCAAAAGCTTGTACCAGGCATGCGGTGTGTTACTACGTATCGGGGATTAAACCAGGCTTTTTTTTCTGATATCATGCAATCGTTAAGAGCTCAAACAGGTTGCACATTTATCGAACGCCGAAGCGAATGGGAAAATCTGAGGCATTTATTGGGTGAGAGTGAAAACATTATTGTAGGAATTTTAGCCGATCAACATGCAGGTAAACACGGGTTGGCTATACCGTTCTTCGGGCGTAACGCCTCAACCACACGTGCACCAGCCGTGATCGCCCGGCGATACAATTGTAGATTGTTTACTGCATTTTGTTTTCGTGAAGGGTTGGCTAAGTGGCGTATCGAGTGTGGTGAAGAAATACCAGTTCACAATTCGGAAGGACGGCCTAGGGAGGTTAGAGAAATTATGGCTGATGTGAATGCTGCATTTGAACGCGCGATTTTACGCGACCCAGCAAATTGGTTCTGGGTTCATAATAGGTGGAAATCCCCTGGACATAGTTGATGTAAAATCGATGAAAAGCTGCTGTTTGGACTATAGCGTAGGGGAAGTAGGATCCAACGATGTGATTTTGGTTCGCTCACCAAATTGGCTGGGAGACGCAGTTTTTTGCGCTGCAGCCGTGTCGGTAATCCGAAGGGCGTTTCCAAAAGCGCGGATTGTTGTGTTGTGCAACGCGAAGTTGGAGGGGATATGGAGACTGCGTCAGGACATTGAAGGGATAATTCCTCGTTCACCGAACGAGTCACCGTTAGAAACAGCACGTAAGATAAAACGCTATTCACCATCATTAGTTTTTATATTTCCACATTCACTTCGTACCGCTTTAGAGGCTTGGCTGGCGGGTGTACCTGTGAGGATAGGTTATGCGGGTCGGTGTCGTGGGGTATTCCTAACCCATTTAATTCACTGGCCTGGTGCTGCAGTAAAGTTTAAGAAACGCTCTAGAAGCGAAATAAAAAGGTTGTTGGTACTCGATAAGACTCAACCTGAACCTGAGATCGAGCAGGTGCGAACTTTACCATTGGAGCATCATCTTCGAGTATATTTACGACTTGTAGGTCACGATGTAAATGGTTGGTTGCCTGGATGTAATTTCAGCGTGTCGGAAATTGCAAAACATTCCATTTGGGCACGATTGGGGCTAGCCGAGGACCGATACATTGGACTTATTCCTGGTGGGGAGTATGGGGAGGCAAAGCGATGGCCGGCGGAGTACTTTATAGATTTAGTCCGTTTGGTGAGTGACAAGTTGCCTTGTAGATGGATTATATTCGGCAAAGAGACAGAATCAAAGATAGCGAAAGATTTGATTTATCACGGCCTTCCGGTAATTGATTTGTGTGGAAAGACTTCCTTAGAAGAATTAGCTGCAGCTCTTCTAAAATGTCAGATGGTGGTATCTAATGATACAGGACCCATGCACCTTGCTGCGGCTTTGGGCGTGCCAGTGCTTGGGTTATTCGGAAGCACTAACCCTAGTTTTACTGGGCCGATCCCGTTTCAGGGTGTTCAACATACGGTAATCAGGGCTGCTGTGAAATGCGCTCCATGTTTTCGAAGGCGGTGCCCAGCAGATTTCAGGTGTATGCGATCGATTAAACCAGATTTAGTCACTGAAGCTTTGGTTAAGCAATTGAGCGTGTGACTAAAGAAAAGGTACTTAGGGGTCGCTTGAGTCGGCTCTTGATTCAAGAATGCGTTTGCTGGGGCGGTAATGCGCAAGAAACTCACGTCGGTATTCTTCAAAGTAACCTTCGGCAATCGCTTGACGGACTTCTTTTATCACGCGCATATACAGGAACAAGTTATGAATGGTGAGTAGCCTTGCGCCTAGTATTTCTTCCACATTTATCAAGTGTCTTATATAGGCACGAGTGAAGTTTTTACATGCGTAGCATGTACAGTCGGATTCTATTGGTCGGAAATCTGCTTTGTATTTTCCGGCGCGAAGGTTGATAACTCCTGTCTTTGTAAATGCGCCTCCATTCCTGGCAACTCTAGTTGGCATTACACAATCGAACATGTCAATTCCACAGGCTATCAACTGGACAATTTGAGCTGGGGTACCTAGTCCCATTGCGTATCGTGGGTATTCTTCCGGTATGTAGGGTTCTGTCATTTCTACTGCCCGATAAATATCTTTTTCTGGTTCGCCTACACTAAGACCGCCTATTGCGTAGCCGTCAAAGCCCATGGCAGTGATTTGTTCTGCGCAATATTTTCTCAATTCAGGGTTGGTTCCCCCCTGCACAATTCCAAATAGCAATTGGCCCTCAGATCGTGGTTGTTCCAAGCATTCCTTAGCCCAGCGAATCGTACGGTCAACTGCTTCTTTTAGATACTGATGAGATACCCCGTAGGGGGGGCATTCATCAAAGGCCATTGCAATGTCAGATCCGAGTTCCCGTTGGATTTGCATTGATTCTTTCGGCCCTAGGAATAGGAGAGACCCGTCAACGTGATTCCTGAATTCTACTCCGTTGGTTTTGATCTTCCGTATTTTAGCGAGGCTGAACACTTGAAACCCACCACTGTCTGTCAAAATGGGATAATGCCAGCTCATGAATGAATGTAACCCCCCTGCTGCCTTAATGATTTCTATCCCGGGGCGAATTGCCAAGTGATAAGTATTTGCAAGAATTATTTCGAATCCGATTTCAGTAAGCTCGTGTGGGGCTGTAGCTTTTACAGTTGCCTGCGTACCAACTGGCATGAATACCGGAGTCAAAATTTCACCGTGCTTGGTCTTTAATCGTCCCAAACGCGCTTTGGTTTTTGAGTCTTTTTTGAGAAGAGTGAACATAAGAATTGTTATTCCTCGGACTGCTCCTCTTGTTTTTCAGAGAGGGTCGCGGTCCCGTTTTGCTTGTACCACACTTGCCACAAAACTAAGCCATGGGCAGGGGCTGTCATCCCCGCTAAACGTCTGTCTTTGGACTCGATCATTTTTTGTATTTCTTCGGGTGTGTATTTCTTCTGACCCACCTGGACTAGTGTGCCCACGATCCCACGACACATCCGATATAAGAACCCATCTGCTTCTACTATGAAGATGAGAAGATTGCTTACTTTGCGGATGTTACACCGGGTCAAGTTGCGTATTGTATTTTTTGTCGTGTGACTTGAGTCGGTGGAGAACGCTCGGAAATCGTGCTTACCGATAAAGTATTGTGCCGCTTTTCGCATTGCTTCCAGGTCTAGCGGTGTTGGTACATGCCAGGCATAAAAGCGTAGCAGTGGGTTCATGGTTGGATGGTTCCATACGAAATAGCGGTACTGTTTTTTAATTTGTCGTGAAAGCGGGCATGGAAATTATGGGGAGCAATCTCTACTTCAGTTACGCGGATGTCAGGTGGTAACCAAGCGTTAATCGCCAGTAAGAGGCGTTTGGGTGTTAAACGCGCTTCTGTGCGAGGAATCTCAAAATGAGCTACTAGTCCAAGTGCATGTACACCAGCGTCGGTCCTACTAGAGCCATACACACGTGGTTTGCTAGGGAATAAATGTGCCAAGGCTTCTTTTAATGTTTGTTGTACAGTCAGGCCGGATTTCTGGGTTTGCCACCCAGCGTACCGAGTACCGTCATAAGCAATAACTAATCTGTATTTAACTGTATTTTGCAGAGATTGGGATTTGCTGTGGTCTGACATGGTTTAATCCGGCTGAGCCGAATCTAAATAGCCTTGAAGCAATATTGCAGCTGCCATCGCGTCCCGTTTTAACTTGCGTTTTTCCCTCCGAAGCCTGCCTTCAATAAGTAACCTTTCGGCTGCAACAGTAGTTAATCGTTCGTCGATTAGTTTGACTGGGGTGTTTATAGTCTTTTCCACCAGCGCCGCAAATTCACGCACCTCTACCGCAGCGGGCCCTTCTGTCCCGTCCATATTGAGAGGAAGTCCAATGATGATGAGCCCCACTTTGTGGGTGGCACTTATCTTTTTCAGCTCGTCCATCACTTTGTCCAGTGGCCGGGCTGAAATGTACCCAACCGGGCTAGCTATCGTATGCGTTTCGTCACTCAAAGCTAACCCTATCCGTTTTGAACCATAATCTACTGCTAGGATCCGCATGCGTAGAGACAATAAAACTCGATTCTGTGATCTGTTTCAATATTTCTGTCCATGTAATGCCTTTAGAATTGTGTGCAACTTGCAATTAAGTAACCCTGGGCAACGTTAATGAGGATGGCTAAGGAGGTTAATTGGGGCTTTGATGACTTGATAGTCTGGCAAATTAGGATTCCGGGGAGAGACGTCTGATCATCCCGAGTAGTTTTTCTTGATGAAAAGGCTTGCAAAGACTGGGGTCCATTGATTACTTACTTACCAGAAATATCCTGGCCCAGCTGGGCAATTTGAAAAGTTGGATTTTGACTATGGTAAAGATTCGGCTAAAACGTGTTGGTACGAAACATAAGCCTGCATACCGGATTGTAATAGCCGACAGCAGGGCTCCGCGTGATGGCAGAGCGATAGAAGAAGTCGGTTATTATAACCCGGGGTACAAAGGCGATCCGTTGTATGTGAACTTGGAGCGCGTGGATTATTGGTTGAAGTGTGGGGCACAGCCTACTGAAACCGTGGCAGCACTCATTAAGAGGGCGCGTAAGCTTCAGACTTCGACAGTACAGCCCACTCGATAATAAAGGGCGGCCCATGGTGGAGTTTGTAGAATACGTGGTAAAACACATTGTGCGGAATCCCGACGCGGTCCAAATCCGGAAAGTAGATCGGCGAGGTGAGGTCTTGTTAGAGTTGAGGGTGCACCCAGAAGATGTTGGCACGGTGGTGGGAAAGGACGGAGGAACCATAAACGCTTTGCGAACGTTGCTTATGGCCGCGGGTGGAAAAAAAGGTGTTAAATATTCCTTGAAATTGCTCGAAGGAGAGTAGTCATTTGTAATTAGTGAGTGAAAGCTTAAGAGGGAATTTTGCTGGATTCCGAATCGACGTATTGACGTTGTTCCCTGGGATGTTTGTTGGGCCTCTGGATGCAAGCATAATAGGCCGGGCCCAACGAGAGCGGCGAGTAGAAATATACATTCACAACCTCCGGGATTATACCCACGACAAACACAAAACGGTTGATGATCGTCCTTTTGGAGGTGGGCCCGGAATGCTTCTGAAGCCTGAACCGATTTTTTGAGGCGGTTGAAAAGCTGGCCACTGAAACCACACGCGTAATTCTGGTATCTCCTTCAGGTGTTTTGTACACCCAAGCACATGCTCGGAGACTGACGCAGTACGGGCACTTGTTAATCATTTGTGGAGCGTANGAAGGCGTCGATGAACGCGTTCGAATTTGTTTAGCCGACGAAGTGTTTTCAATCGGGGATTACGTATTAACCAATGGAGCATTGCCAGCGATGGTGATCATAGACTCTGTGGTGCGGCTTTTGCCAGGGGTGTTGGGTGATGACCAGAGTGCAGAATCTGAGTCATTTGCAAATGGGATTCTTGAGTATCCTCATTATACCCGACCTGCTGTCTTTCGGCGTATGGCTGTGCCCGAANTGCTTCTNTCGGGGAACCATGCAGCAATTCAAAAATGGCGATTCCAGGAAGCAATAAGGCGCACGCGAGAATATCGCCCTGATTTATACCAAAGATTTTTGGCGAACCGTGAAAAGGATAAGTGGTCCAAACCAGGGGATAAGCATGCGAAATAGTTGGATTAATTCGGCTTACACAAAACCGAGTGTCTGCAAAATTGTGCGGGTGGGTTCGACCCGGTTTAGGGTGTAAAAGTGTAGCCCAGGAGCGCCCGCATTAATTAACTCGGAACACTGGGAAATTGCGTATTCAGTTCCAAAACGGGTGACTTCATCATCCTTTTCACCAAATCGCTCAAGTGCATCTTTAATTTTGTCGGGGATTCGTGCTCCACAAAGCTCGGTGAATCTAAAGATTTGTTTAGCGCTGGTTATGGGTATAATCCCTGGTATTATTGGTATTTTGATGCCTTGCCGACTAAGAAATTCGGTAAACTCGAAGTAGTCCCTGTTATCGAAGAAAAGCTGTGTGATTACAAATTCAGCTCCTGCCTCAATTTTTTGGATTAGGTGTTGCCAGTTTATGTGTTTTCCTCCCTGGCATTCAGGGTGTCCTTCCGGAAACCCGGCCACCCCCACACAGAAATCCCCAGTGGCTTTAATGAACCGAACTAGGTCGATTGCATATTTGAAGTCGCTTTTGAAAATCTTTTTTTGTAGTCGTCGCGTGGTGGATCGCCACGCAATGCCAAAATGTTCACGCACCCAATCCTCTGATAAGTCTGTAATAATTCAGTGATCTTGCTTTTCGTGGCTTCAATGCATGTAAGATGAGCTACTACATTTGCATTATGGTCTTGGGCAAGCCTTTGAACGAGTTCCACTGTCTTTGCTTGAGTGCTACCTCCTGCTCCATAGGTCACGGAAAAATAGCCTGGCCTCAGTTCTACCATTTTTGGTAGCCCATGTTCAAAAAGGGCTTTTTCCCCTTCCGGTGTCCGAGGTGGAAAGGATTTCGAACGAAATAATCGGGGTCTGTCTAATTTTGAATAACTCTGCTATGCGCCTCACGGGTGTTTATAAATGCCATGTTGAGGGCGTTAGCAAAATTCTTTTTTGTAAAAATTGTTTAAGTGGCCAGAGCCACACAGGCGAGAGGAGTTCGAGTCTGTGTTATTTTTGTGGGCCAAATTAAATTGAGCTAGCGGGCTTTTAAGGAGTGGGCTTGATATGACGGAACTAAAACTGGCGTTGACATTGATGGAGGCTCGGTAAATATTACGGCGTATACTCAAGTGCACGGTTATGGCCACACTTTTACCAGATAAGATATATCAACACTTACGGAAAAAACTCTTGGCTGGGGAACTTACTCCAGGCACAAGACTGGATTACAAAAAAATTGCCGAGGAACTTGGAGTTAGTGTAACGCCCGTACGAGAAGCTATGAATAAATTGGCTAGTGAGGGACTGGTCGATTTAGTCCCGCGGGCGGGGGCGATTGTAAGAAAGATTACCAGGCAGGAAGCTGAAGACGTGTTTCGGGTTCGGGAGGCTATTGAAGGTTATGCGGTGATGAAGGCTGCTGAAAATATTTCTCCAGCTTTATTGTCACGGCTTGAAAGTCTTTTACAACAAATGGATGATGTTATTCAACAAGAACCCAACAATCCTGATGGAACATATAGTGGGGAACCTTTAGCCGAGTTCTTGCAGTCTGATTTAGCTTTTCACATGACTATTATTGAAGCAGCTAACAATGCCCGCTTAACGAAGCTTGCAGCAGATAGTTTCATTTTGGCCTCGATTTTTGGGACGGTAAAATTTGGACATAGTCGTGAACTACTCCAGCAAATAAACACACAACACAAACAGATTTACGAGGCTCTGAGAGCCCATGATAGCAATTTGGCGTATCAGCGGGTGCAGCAGCACATAAAACTGGGATTAGATTTAGCTTTGACCCGGCTAATGGAAAACCAGCATGCAACGTTGTGGATCGCCGAGAGTGGTGGTGTAACATCTGCCGGTTGACGAATGTTGATTTTCGGACGATTTTAAAAAGGGAAAAAATTTTTCTTGCATGCGTGCGTATATGCAATTATAAAAGGAAATGAGTTAAACGCGTTTCACTTGCTATGCTTGCATTAAATCAGAAAAAGCATAACTCTCAACCCGGGTTCACCCTTATAGAATTATTGGTCGTCATAGCGATTATCGCTATCCTAGCTGGTATGCTCCTGCCTGTTCTGGGAAAGGCTAAACTCAAAGCTCAAGGAATTGGCTGCATGAATAACACGCGCCAGCTCACTTATGCTTGGCTTATGTCGGTGGATGATAATATGGGTGAATTGCCACGCAATGACGGAAAAGCTGGTTCTTGGTGTGCAGGGATAGTTGGTTGGGAAACAGGCGCTCCTGGCCCTGAGTATGCGGATACCTCCATTTTGACCGACCCAGAGAGATCTACTATAGGGGCATATGTCAAAGATGTGGCAGTTTTTAAATGCCCTGCGGATAAATTTGTTCATCCCCAAGCATCAAAGCCAAGTGTACGCAGTGTCGCTATGAACGCAGTTTTAGGTAATAAGGTTGAAATAGGAAGTGCAGAGCCGAATAAAATATATTTGGCTTCCATAAATAAGCTCTCCCAGATACCAAAGCCGGTTGACACGTTTGTGCTTCTTGATGAGCATCCCGACAGCATCAATGACGCTGTATTCCATGTGGTTCCTGGGTTGGGTACCGCAGGAGTGTGGCGCGATTTACCAGCGAGCTTTCACAACGGGGCAGCAGGGTTTTCGTTTGTCAGATGGACATTCTGAAATTCGTAAGTGGCGGGACGCACGAACTGTCCGGGAAGTAAGGTTTCAATATAAATGGTGGTCCACTGGCGGCGATAAGCGAATGTACATAGGTAACAGCCCGGACTATCAATGGATTTGCAGTAAAATGCCTTGGACGGGAAAAAGTGCCCAATAACTGCCCAATAACTAAATCAAGACAAAGAAATAGGAGCAGCCATGAAGAACTTGATTAGAAATGTGGTATTTCTGGTCGCGGTTGGCGGCTTAACTTTATCCCAAGCCACTGGTCAAACCTTGCAAATCCGGACAAGCCGTCCCCGGTTGACTGTGCCGGTTGGGGTTTACGATGTGCAGCGGGCTTCTAATACACTTTACTATAGCGTGTCCGGGACAATTACGGTCAACTTTAGTATTTCGGGGGCTCCCTGAAAATGCAGCGTATGAGATCACCGACATAAACGGCACCCCGATGAGATCTGTTGTAATTAGTGGTACGAACCAACTGCCCTTCTATTTGTGGATTTTTGCTACTAATGTAACCGCAAGGCATCTATGACCTGGTGCTCCAAGCCGATGGCGGTTCGGCACTGGCAAGTCTAAACTTTATCCTACAGTCAGGAATTATTTGGGCGGGGAGTAACACTTTCTGGTCTGATCCAATCAACTGGTTAGGGGGATTTCCTGGAACCGGTTCCGATGTGATATTCTGTGATCTAGGAGGTGCTTCAAACACCGTTGTGGTGGAGGGTACGACAACTAACCAAGTTGTAACATGTTTGGTTTCGGATGATGTAGAGATCGGCTCCTTGCGATTTGCTCAAACGAATGCAAATACCCGTTTCCATATATTTGAGATAGCTCCTGAGAAGAAGCTCACAGTTACTGGCACAAATGGTTTTTGGGTGTTGCGCGATTATATTAATGAATACGCTGGGCTCTGGAGTGCGACCAGGCCAGCCATCTATTTTAAAGGGGAAAGGGCAAGCTTAATTGTAAGTAACCCCGAGGCTAAATTCGCATATTTGGTTGATGGTGCCTTGAATAAGCCATTACTCGATCTTAGCGGCTTGGACATATTTGTAGCAGATGTGGACCGAATGGCGATTGGTGATTATTCTGCATATCCAAATTTCTGGAACTTTCAAAACAATGGTTACGGCGGAGTGCCCAGGCGGTGGAATTGCGATTTCTTCCTAGCAAAAACCAACATTATTCGAGCCAATTACAAGTGTTCTGATTATACAAATGATTCTCGGTTGTTTGCGTACATGTATTTGAGTAGCGCTGCGTCAGGTGCTACTAGCCCGTACGGTACCAATGGTCTTGGGATTTGGAATGAGATTTATGCAGACAGTATTTGTTTTGTCGGCGCTAACCAGCAAGGGTATGTGGCATTTAACCCTGCCTTGCGAATTACCACCAATATAATGGGTGGCGTAACAAATGTCGTGACCAATACCATGTATCTTAAAATTCGAAATGTGGATGGAGGGCGTGTCAGTGTGTTCGCTGTTGGGGATGATGGNGGTGCTACTAACGCAGCGTCTAGCAACATAAAAGCGTGGATTTGGTTAGGGGGTGGAGTGGTGGATATCTTAGCGGATTTGATGTATTTAGCACGGGACAGGAGTGTGCTATCGAGCGATCCGAGTTTTCAGGCTTGGATGGCTATTGGGGATGGTGTGATAGACGTCAACAAACTCATATTGGGGTTCCAAGATCGTAATCCAAATCATACGAACCGAGGTTATTGTCAGGGTACTTTGTGGGTAACGAACAAGGCGGTTTTGAAGGTCAACGAATGCTTAATTTTGGGCTATGCTGCTAATACGAATCTTAACAGTAATCCCAACAGTACTTGGGGGAGATTATATGTTGGAGGTACTGCAATGGTTAACCGTGTCGAGATCCCGGTTGAAACAACCCCAGGAGTACCTAACCTCTCGGGGAGTGGGCAAATTTACATTACGAACGGTGGGCATTTGATCCTCACAAACACCATAGCTAACGCAGATAAGCGGTTAGATAGGCTCGAATTTAGCGAAAATGGAATTCTAACCCTCCATATCAATGGCTTTGGTCCTTTTGTCTATGTGACAAATCTTGTGACGTCAGGTTCAGGTGGTGTGATTAACGTCGCTTCGGTTCAAAATGTAGGTACATACCCAGTGACGATTGACCTAATTTCTTACATGAATACTGTCAGCCCCGTTTTGAAATTAGGACGGTTACCAAGTGGCATGGTCGGTACTCTATTGGCTGACCAGGTTAGCGGAATGGTTAGGTTGACACTCAACACCAACCAACCACGGATGATCAAGTGGGTGGGGAATGTAAATAATTACTGGGATACGATGACGACTAACTGGGTGCGAATCGATACAGGTGAACCAACAAGGTTTATCGACGGTGATTTCGTTGTGTTTGACGATACGGCAGTGTCTCAGGAGGTGTTGTTGGTAGAGAATGTAATCCCTGGACAATCACCTGACATTGCAGGAATCACTTTTAGTAATAACATAAAATCGTACACATTCGGCTGGGGGTGGGGACAGATAGTAGGAACCACCCGAATTGCCAAGTATGGTGCAGCTTCAGTGGAGTGGAATGTACAGTCTGATGCGGTGCTTGAGCTCTACGAAGGTGAGTTTACCGGAGCAGGTAGAGTAGGAAGCGTAACAGTAAACACAGGATCACGATTTGCCTTCAATGGCCAAACTGGTGGGGTAGAGATTCGAGGTAATGCGTTAATTGATGCGATGGGCTCTGTTGTTGGCGGTGTAGTTGTCGATTCAGGCGGTGTATTAACTAACTTCGGAACAATAGACACGGGTGTGCAAGTAATTACTTTGCGTTCGAACGCCATTTTGCATAACGCAGGTGTGATCTACGTAATGACACCATGGACAGTACAGGCAACGGCCCTTGTAGTGAACGATGGGACAATTTACCAGCGCGGCATTGGGAGTTCAGTGGGGATGAGTGTTTACGGCACGTTAAGTGGCACGGGTGTTATCGCCACCGATGGAGTCCAGCCTAATTACGCCCGGGTAACACTTCAGCCTGGCTCAACATTGAGGATTGGAAACAGGCCGGGTGAAATTGCAAAGATGACGATAGGCACAAGGCTGGATATGTTGGCTGGTGCTAGGGTGGAGTTTGATGTGGAGCCAGGGGTTACGAATGATGTAATCGACCTACAATACATTTGGGATCTTGGGTGGGTTAACTTTGGTGCAAATGCTTCGCTGGGTGCTACACTGGTGATTAATAACTTAGGCGGTACATTCACGCCAGGTATGGAGTTGAGACTGTTTAGTCGAGGAAATAACCCAAATACTCCAGATAATACGATCCCGGCTCAGCCCGGTGTGGTCCCGGCTCCAGGACCAGGCCTATATTGGGATATTAGGGACATGGTGACCAACCTTGTGTTGAGAGTCGGTAGTGGATTGCCGCGGTTAGAAACGGTGGTTCAAGGGGGTACAAACCTCGTCTTTACATGGCCATCCCAATATCGGTGGTGGCGATTGGAAATGCAGACGAACAGCTTGGCGGTAGGTTTGAGTACAAACTGGGTTACGGTTGGAGGTTCATGGCTCACTAATTACGTTACGCTCCCTATCGAAAGAACACCTGCGGCTTTCTATCGGTTGGTATATCCATAGTTTAGCGATAAGATTGGTGGGGTTATGGTTGGTAGGTGAGAAATCGGGGGTGGGGCAGGTCGACAACGTTACTGCCCTGCCCCATGTTTTTGCATGAAGCGTTCCAGACGTTACCAAATCCTCTATGTATGAAGCTCTTGCGTTTAACAGTGTCTTTTAGTTGTGTAGGAATACTCGCACATCTTTGTGCGCAATATCCTACTGTTCCCCCTGAGTTACAACGCGCTGCCGATGCTGCCCGTGTTGAAAGCGATAAACGATCGGATGAAGCTTTTCAGAGGGCACTCCCAATCATCAAAGAATGGGAATCTAGAGGCCGGCCATTTGTGCCGTGGGCATCTAAGCCTGATGACTTGCCTAAGGCAAAGATTCCTGCTTTTCCGGGGGCCTGGGGTGGGGGGATGTACACGATGGGTGGCCGTGGAGGCCGCGTGTTTGTAGTTACCAACCTTGCAGATTCAGGGCCTGGGACATTCCGCGAGGCCTGCGAGGCCGGCGGACCACGCATAGTTGTTTTCAATGTAGCAGGGATAATCCGACTCAAAGATAGGATTAGGATCCGGGCACCCTACATAACAATTGATGGTAGCTCAGCCCCTGGTGATGGCATATGTGTGGCGGGCAACACGGTAGAAATTGAGACGCATGACGTAGTGATCCGCCACATGCGGTTTCGCCGAGGGATTACTAATGTGGCAGACCGAAATGACTCCTTAGGAGGGAACCCTGTCGGGAATATTATTATAGATCACGTTTCGGCCACTTGGGGATTGGACGAAAATCTCTCGATGTATCGCCATATGTATGATGATGATGGAAATCCTCAAACGCCACCGGCGAAGCTACCCACTGTAAACATTACAATCCAAAACTGTTTAATTGCTGAGGCATTAAATACTTACAACCATGCTTTTGGGAGTACCCTTGGTGGGTTGAACAGCACTTTCCATCACAATTTATGGGCTTGTAACACAGGACGGAACCCAAGTGTAGGTATGTATGGCGACTTCACCTTCGTTAATAACGTTCTCTTTAATTGGCGTCATCGGACTGTTGATGGTGGAGATCACCGAAGTTGGTTCAATATAATCAGCAATTATTACAAGCCAGGACCGGCAACCCCTAGGGGTGAGCCGATTTCCTATAGGGTTTTGAAGCCCGAATCTAAACGTGCAAAACCACCCGTGGACGAGTTTGGGGTCGCATTTGTGGTCGGCAACGTGGTGGAAGGTAACGAACGAGTCACCAGAGACAATTGGGATGGCGGTGTGCAAGTTTCCTCTATCTCACCGCCCCAGACCGTACTCTCCAAAATCCGGACCAATGCCCCATTCCCGCATGCACCATTATTTGTTCATTCGGCTTACCATGCTTTTGAGTTTGTCTTAGCCAATGCGGGAGCAACTTTGCCTAAGCGTGATGCGGTAGATGAACGGATAATAGAGATGGTTCGTACAGGACAACCAGTTTTCGGCGATGGAATAATAACCGATATTTCTCAGGTGGGAGGATATCCGGAATACAAAGGCACACCATACAAAGACTCAGATAATGATGGAATGCCAGATGANTGGGAATTGGCTCACGGTTTGAATCCCCACGATCCCTCCGATGCTTCCGCAGATTGTAACGGGGATGGGTACACAAATATTGAATCATTTCTTTGGGGGCTTGACCCACGTGGACCAAAGGTTGATTGGACTGACTTGAGAAACAACTTTGACCGGCGTGACATAAATCGCTGGCCTTATAACATAATCACAAATCCACTCGTACAATATTCACATTGCAAATGAAATGTTTCGCCCTTCTGTTTTAGAGTTCCTTTTACGTTTAGTTACCTCGATGTACGCTGAGTAACAAATTTAGACCTTATTGTAGATAAATCGAGGGGTGCTTGCTCTGTAAGTACCCCGGGGATTAATGAACTATGTGACTAAATTAAATTTTCAAAAGTCACGCGCCCAAGCTACCGCGCATGATTGTGATACGTGCGTTACATTGCCCACGACGAATGCCCTTTTGCACACATTGGAAACTCCGGGATTTCATGAGTGGGCACATGATTATACCCTGCTAATGTTGGTAACCCAGGAGTTGACTCTGCTAAAAGGCGTATTATTTACCAGATTTTTACGGGGCGGGGGCGATTTTATTTCTGCTGTGGATACCCCATTTAATCTCCATCCCAATGAAGGAGTTGAGAAGTGCACAGCTTTTGCTTGGTAGCCAATACTGATTCATGTGCGGGCCCTTTAGCTAACTTACGGTTTCGCACACAGACCGAAAGTGGCCAATTTGATGAGATAAAATCACTGCCAGTTTCCATCCGTCCCAAACAACGATGCCAACTTCGTTGTCGTTGTCCATGGATGTACGCACTATGAAGAGTGTTACCATGAAACAGGTGCGTTTCCCACTGCAGGTGAAATGCTTTTCCCAGCAGCTACAAATAGCAGGGATGCCTTATTGCATAACTGGGTTGTTTATAAAACTTACCCTCCTAATAAGGGCATAAGGATGTGTGCAAACGTTGATGTATGGTCAGGGGTCTTGGGATACTCCGGCTGTAATTCTCAAATTGATAATTGGCGATGCTGTGGGACAGCATCCGAAGGCATTGAAAGTAATGTGTAGGGCAACTGCTCGTAACGACGGTTTGGGAGTCGAGGATAGTTTAATTGTCGGCTCAAGTATGGAAGTTAAGATGGAGGAACTGGGATACCTAAGTTCGAAGGTTAAACTGTTACACCAGGTGTATCTCATTCTCGCAATCAAGGGTGGTTTGAATGTAAAAGGTGTATCCCCCCATCAGGGCGAATTTGATATACTGCACGTACGTAGGAAATTGCCGAGAACTTCTGTCAATGGTGAGCGGTTGATTAACGGGCCCGTTTTGAGGTTTTGGAAGGTATCTGTGCAACAGTTCGGTGCCGTTATATAAATGCACCTACCTTTCGGAGACAAAAACATGTTCGGGATTGCTATGCAGTTNGNAAAATCTTTCTAGAAAAGCTTCAATGAACTCTTTTAGGATAGCAGCGACATTTTTGAGGTCCGTTATCGAGGTCGTGTAAACGCCAAACTCAGTTTTACAAAAAAGTTGTAATTTTGTAGAAGAACCAACAGGAACACTTAACGATAAGCATTTTACACGCGGTGATAATGCGAGATCAAAAGAGACGTGGAGAACCAGTAACGGAGTGCATGATAGCATGTCGGTTGGGTTTTCTGTCAAGGCCACTTTTTGCATTGATACTAATGTGTCTGATTGCTTCAGCATCTTTAGGCGGTTTCGAACAGCAAGGACAGCCGTCTGATACATCCCTTGGGGGAGGGTATGGGAAAAACAAGGCTAACGTTGCTAGGTTTAAGATAGGGATTTGTGACTGGATGGTGCTGAAACGCCAGAAAATAGGTGTGTTTACTTTAGCACGCCAATTAGGCGCCGACGGGGTCGAAGTTGATATGGGACCGTTGGGAAATCGTGTCACGTTTGATAACCGCCTTACAAATGAGTTAGCATGCAATGCGTTTTTGGAAGCAGCACGTACAAATGGGGTTGAAATCTGTTCGATTGCTATGACGGCATTTTACGCTGTTTCTTTTGCAGAGCGTACAAATTACATGGATTTAGTATGTGAGAGCATCGATACAATGAAACGCTTAGGCGTACGGGTGGGTTTTTTGCCTTTGGGAGTTGCGTCAGATTTGCAGAAACGACCTGAATTGCGTCCCGAAGTTGTAAACCGTTTGCGTCGCGTTGGTAGAATGGCGGAAGAGGCAGGGGTAATAATTGGAATAGAAACCACTATGCCCGCGAGGGACGAGGTGGCAATGCTTGAAGAAGTCGGTTCTCCTGCCGTAAAGATTTATTTTAACCTTGCTAATGCCCTCAAATTTAACCGAGACCCTTGCAAGGAAATTCGGATTTTGGGTAAGGATCTTATTTGCCAAATTCATTGTTCGAATGAGGACGGTGAACTTTTGGAGAATGACCCTGCGGTTGATTTAGTCCAGTTTAAGGCTGCTTTAGATGAGATAGGTTGGTCGGGATGGTTGGTCATAGAACGTTCCCGGGATAGCCGAAAACCCCGTGATATTCAGTATAACTTCGGTTCAAACATCAAATATTTGCGGTCGATTTTCCAACCTGCAATTTCCACCCTTAAATCTGTTGGCGAGGAATTAAGTGTATGGCGGAATTCATGCTATACGTTAGAACAGTATTGTTTGGATTAACCTTTGCGCTGGTAATGTTAAGTGTGCCCCAAAGGTTAAGTGGGCGAGTGCTCCAATTCGATCGATTTGCGCACTACATCGAACGGTTCAATGCAGAGGACGTTGAAACAATTACGAACTACATACCAAATTCCGTCGCAAAACACTGGTTGAGCGAAAACATCCCGTTGTTTGAGTGCCCAGACCGAGAGGTTGAAGAAATCTACTATTATAGATTTTGGGTTTATCGGAAACACATAAAGTTGACGCCCGTGGGATTTGTTATTACCGAGTTTTTGAAGCCGGTCAAACATGCGGGCCAATATAACACCATAAGCTGTGCAGTGGGCCATCACCTTGCAGAAGGGAGGTGGCTGTGGAATCAACAATACTTGCGCGATTACATTTTGTTTTGGCTGCGCGGGTATAACGGTGGTCCACAACCGCATTTCCACCAATATAGCAGCTGGTTTGCATGGGCAGTCTACCAGTGGTATATGGTAACCGATGAAAAATCGTTCGTCACAAATTTGGTTGATGACCTAGTCGCCGACTATAATCGCTGGTGCGAGGAGCGAGAACTTCCAGAAGGCCTTTTTTGGCAGTATGACGTGCGTGATGGTATGGAAGAGTCTATCAGCGGATCGAGGACGAATAAAAACATCCGGCCTACAATTAATGCTTATATGTACGGAAATGCAATGGCAATAGCTGCATTAGCGCGATTGGCAGGGAGACAATCGTTGGTAGTTGAGTTCGAAAACAAAGCAAACGCCTTGCGGCAGCGAATGCTTTTAAAGTTGTGGGATTCACAAGCAGAGTTTTTTAAGGTTCGCTTGGAAAATGGGGAGTTATCCGATGTGCGGGAGTTGATCGGATACGTTCCTTGGATGTTTGGTTTGGCGCCTGTTGACGAACCTTATATGCGAGCGTGGAAAGAGCTCACGAATTTTCATGGGTTTAAATCAGCTTTTGGCTTTACCACCGCCGAACAACGGCACATACGGTTTAGGACCCATGGTGTCGGAAGATGTGAATGGGACGGACCTATCTGGCCATTCGCCACTTCCCAAACTTTATCTGCTCTTGCAAATGTTTTGCGGGACAAACGCCTGAAACCCAAATTTCAATTTGTGATTACTTTGATGCGTTCATCCAGTACGTACAAATGCATCGTCACTATGGCAAACCATTCATTGGTGAATATCTCGATGAAATCACGGGGGCTTGGATTAACCGTGGCGACCGGAGCTGGCATTACAATCATTCAACTTTTGCGGACTTAGTGATCTCTGGGCTTATTGGAATAGTACCTACGGAAAATGAAGTTATGCAGCTGCATCCGTTGGTGCCTGAACATGTTTGGGATTGGTTTTGCTTAGACACCCTCAATTACAAAGGTAGGCAGGTGTCTATTGTTTGGGACAGAGATGGTTCAAAATATAAAATTCGCCCTGGTCTAACCGTTATCGTTGGGGATAAAATCGTAACCAATGTCCCCAAATTGCAACCAATCGTCCTTTCTTTGCCGCCCAAGCCTTAGCTTTAATATAATATCGCCAACTCAAAAGGAGCCCTTTTTGAATAAATTATTTAAACTATAAGCTTGGCACCGACTGCAATCGCTTTGGTGTCCAACAACATTTTTCCGTGCGATCTGAGAACGTGGAAGACGCAGTGTAACCCAAAACTTGCGATTTCTTTACCATTTACATTTATTGTGATCATAACCTTCACAAGGACAACACCAATACCGCGTTGTTATTTTAATGCTTCAAACCCTCGCTAGGCACTTATTTCATGCAAGTCCTATTTGGCTGGAAGCTCGAATGTAAACCAAGACTCCAGAGACTGAACTATGGCTTTTGTTTTGCATTTATAAACTGTACTACTCACGCTGTTGGAGCGGGGGCGTTAGTGACTTGATTGGAGACCAGACAAAATTACTCATTCAGCCCCCCACTTTGGGACTTTTTGGCTCGGGGATAAAGGTTTTGCTTGCATATATTTTACAATTTTTTGTGGGTCAGTGAGTTATGCGGGTTTGACTAAACGAGATTGGCACGAAAGTAGCAGGGAATGATATGGAAGGTTTTTTCGGGATACACATGAAAAAGAAAGGCGCATTAAAGTGTAGATCTGGTGCAAGTGGTAATAAGCAGGGTGTGAGGTGTATTCCTGTGGAGGAACCGTATCCGCCGGTGGACCTCTATGATCTGAGGGAAGAGTTGTTGCTCCTGGCTGATTTGCCTGGGGTAAAAGTGGATTCAATCGAGGTAGAATGTCATGGGGATTCAGTAATTTTGAGGGGGTGTCGGGAGGGTGATAGGCTAGTGGGTGCAGTACGACAAAGCGAACGGCGAAAGGGAGCATTTGAGCGAGTAATCCGTATAGGTGAACTCATCGATAGAGAAAGGGTAAGGTTTTGGTATGCGGATGGAGTACTAACTATTTGTTTGCCTAGGGTGCGGATGAATAATCTTCAATGCAACTGAAAAGCGCCGGTAGCTAAAAGGAGCGTAATGCTGTTTTTCTCTTACTCGAGGCGGTTTTTTATAATGCCGCCTCGGTGTTTTTTTGTGTCGTGAGGAATCACCTAAAATGAGAGGATAAAGAAATGGTGGTAGGTGATGGATTCGAACCATCGAAGGCATCACGCCAGCAGATTTACAGTCTGCCCCCTTTGACCGCTTGGGTAACCTACCACCTGTAAATGGTGGTGAAATTATTTAAACTGTGTTCGTGCACTTGTCAACGTGAGAAGTGGTTTTTAGATTGCCTATGATGTTTGAATCACTAACAAGCAAATTACAAAGGATTATCCGTAGCATTAGCGGGGCGACGAAACTTACTGAGTCAAACGTCTCAGAGGCCTTACGTGAGGTCCGCGTTGCGTTATTGGAAGCAGATGTTAATCACAACGTCGCACGTGAGTTTATCGATCGAGTTAAAGCAAAGGCTTTGGGTACAGAGGTTTTGCGAGGGGTTACACCTGCACAACAGATGGTAAAAATAATATATGACGAATTAGTGTCACTTTTAGGTTCGGAACATTCGGGGTTAAAACTTGGTGGTAGGCCAGCGATTATAATGTTAGTGGGCCTTCACGGCTCAGGGAAGACTACCACCGTGGGTAAGCTTGCAAGGATGCTTTCGAAACAAGGGCGGCATCCGTTATTAGTTGCATGTGATGTATACCGACCTGCTGCCATCGATCAGCTCGTCACTATAGGTCAGCAGATTAACATCCCTGTTTACTATGAACGCGGGACGTTGGATGTGGTTGAGATTGCGCGTAATGCCATTGCTGACGGAAAGTCACATGGGCGTGATGTGGTGATTTTAGATACCGCTGGCAGGCATCATATAGATGAACCCTTAGTTCAAGAACTTGTTCGTTTGCGAGACGTTGTTAGGCCAGATGAAATTTTGTTAGTTTTGGATGCTGCTACGGGCCAGGAAGCGGTGAATGTTGCACTGCATTTTGATAGAGCTTTGGGTATTACAGGAGCGATACTGACTAAGCTTGATGGTGATGCGCGGGGTGGTGCAGCCCTAAGTTTTAAGGCGGTTACGGGAAAACCTATTAAATACATTGGCACGGGTGAAAAAATTGAGGACATAGAACCATTTCATCCCGATAGAATTGCATCACGAATTCTTGGAATGGGCGATATCGTCAGCTTGGTAGAAAAGGCAGCTGAAACTATTCGTGCTGAGGAGGCAGCTGAATTTGAAGAAAAACTTCTCAAAGGCACAATAACCCTGGAAGACTTATTAACCCAGATCCGCGTGATGCGTCGCTTGGGATCGTTGGAGTCGATTCTAACCATGTTACCAGTGGGGCAGGAAGCATTAAAAAAGGTTGACCTTGCTAAACAAGAGAGAGAACTCAAACACATGGAAGCGATAATTTGCGCCATGACACCTCAGGAGCGACGTAATCCTCACATATTAAACGCAAGGCGACGTATGCGGATTGCAAAAGGTGCAGGCGTTACTCTTGCTGAAGTAAATACCCTCTTAAATAGATTTAATCAGATGCAAGAGGCTTTTAAGAAGTTGAGCAAGCTTCAGAAGGCAATGGCCAAGATGTCGGGAATGCCTTTCCCTGGCATGTTTAAGAGATAAAAGGTAAATCCGAAGTCACGCGTGGGCGTCACGCCTAATCAAAAATTAAGTTTTACCAGTGATACACCCAAGTCTAGGCTGCCATGGCGGCTTAGTGGTCTGATGATTTTCCTCGTTGTAGTGGTGGCTTTTAGCCCCAATTCCATCCATTGGATCCATGGAATAGTGGGGGCTTTTTTGGTTTGGCGCAATCGCAGCACTGCGTGTTCCATTTAAGTTTTTATTTGACACGGCTTATGCTAGTAGAGCCGGTGATTATAGCAGTTGGCTTGGCTTCCCTTTTTTCCCAAGTCGAGGAGGCGTTTCCACTGCTGGTGGTAGTAGTAAAAGCCAATTTATGCGCAATTACAGTCATCCTTTATTCCCGTTTAGTGCCTTTTTACCAGGTGATTAGGATGTTACGATCGATTGGGATTGGGGGCATTTTCCCCACAGTGTTGATGCTTATGTATAGGTATTTACCCCTTTTGTTGGAAGAGAAACGCCGACTCCAACGCGCTAGGCAAAGCCGTACGTTTCATAATAAGCATGTGCGGTTGTGGCTGACACTAGCTACGATTGGGGCAGCACTACTAGCGCGTGTCGTGTATAGATCGGAGCGAGTGTATCAAGCAATGCGAGCAAGGGGATGGAACTAAAGATTTCCATAAAAGTACAAAACCTAAGTTTTGAGTATCGAGATGGCACGGTTGCGTTGCGGAATGTTTCATTTGAGGTGACACAGGGCGAAAGTGTTGGGCTGATTGGCCCAAACGGCGCGGGTAAATCGACCTTGTTATTGCATTTAAACGGATTATTGCCGGAGGATCCACCAAAGACGCCAGCTGTTTGGATCGAAGGAATACCCATCACTCGGGAAACCATGCCTAAAATACGCTCAATGGTAGGCCTAATGTTTCAAGATCCAGATGATCAGCTTATTTGGTCCACGGTTTACGATGACGTGGCATTTGGGCCTCGACAGCTTGGGGTAGACGGTCCTGAGCTGGATAAGTTGGTTGGAGAGTGTTTACACTTGGTTGGTTTGGATGGATTTGAGCATAGACACCCGTTCCATCTAAGTCAGGGTGAAAAACGAAAAGTTTGTTTAGCAGGGATACTCGCTTGTAAACCAAAAGTCTTGTTATTAGACGAGCCTACTGCGGGTTTAGATCCACGTGGTAAACGTGAACTTAAACACTTACTTTCCTCAGTTTCATGTACAAAAGTAATTGCAACTCACGATTTGGACCTTGTACTCGATTTGTGCCCGCGATCGATTCTTTTAGACAAAGGGGAGATAATTGCGGCAGGCCCAACACCTTTGCTTTTAGGGGATGAGAAACTCATGCTTACGCATGGTTTGGAAAAGCCGCATGCGCTCCTTCATAAACACCCCCACTTTTAAGGCGGTTCTTTCCCAGTCCTCGTTTAAAATCTTTGTCAACGTTTTCGCAGTTATACAGTTCTGGCCAAACATGTTGTGACCGGCTTTCAAATGTGTTGGTTGGCATTTTAGAGTGCATTGATACGAAAGCGTAGGTTTTCCTTTGTCCATTGACATTTTTGTAAAGTGTGTTTTTTTAACCTATAAAGGAGGATCATATGACGTATGCAGCGAAAGATTATTCAAAATTGATTGGAATGCCTGGATTCAGCGAAGGGCTGTTAAAGAATCACTTTACCTTGTACGAGGGGTACGTGAATAACACCAACAAGTTGCTGGAGGTTGCGAATGCGTTGGCAAAAGAGGGAAAGCTAGGTACGCCTGAGTACGCAGAAGTCAAGCGAAGGCTAGGTTGGGAGTTCAACGGAATGAGGTTGCACGAGTATTATTTTGAAAACCTTGGAGGCAATGGCCAGCTTGATCAGGACTCAAGAATCGCACGTGCATTAGTTTCACAATTCGGTTCCGTTGAAAATTGGATGAAAGAATTCAAGACGGTTGGTACAATCCGTGGTATCGGATGGGTTGTGCTTTACCAAGATCTCACAAACGGACGGTTAATTAACTTCTGGATTAACGAGCATGATGTAGGTCACCCGGCGGGTTGTAATCCAATCCTCGTAATGGACGTATTCGAGCACGCATTTATGTTGGATTATGGGCTGAAACGGGCAGATTACATTGAAGCCTTCTTTAGAAACCTCAATTGGACCGAAGTGGATAAGAGGTTAAAGTAAAACCCCTCGAGCTTAGGAAAGTCGCCAACTGGTGGTGAAAAACATTCTGGAATTATATCAATTAAAGGGGGCTTTATGCACGAAATGACAAAAGAGTTTTTGAAAGCTGCATTTGCAGGTGAAAGTCAGGCTCACATGAAATACTTGCTTTTTGCAGAGAAAGCGGAGCAAGAAGGATACCCCAACATTGCTCGGTTGTTTAGAGCGATAGCTTATGCAGAACAGGTACATGCGCTCAACCACTTAAATGCGCTCGGAATGCTTGGCAACACTGTGGCGAACCTCGAAATGGGAATCCAAGGGGAAACCTTCGAAGTGCAAGAGATGTACCCCGCTTACAAAGCAGTGGCTGAGTTACAGGACGAGAAAAAGGCTGTGCGGTCAACCAGTTGGGCTCTGGAGGCCGAAAAGATTCACGCAGAGCTTTATACGGCCGCTAAAGAAAAAGTAGCTGCTGGAAAAGACATCGATCTCGGCACCGTGTACATTTGTCCTGTTTGTGGCTATACCACTGTAGATCATGTGCCGGATAAATGCCCATTGTGCAATGTGCCTGGGGAAAAGTTCAAACGCTTTTAGTAATCGGTGACTTTATTTGAGATTGAAAACTTCACACTAATATCCTGGCGCAACGGGGTATTTCAACTTTCCATTACCACCGTCTAGTTTACAAAAGGGGTCAATGGTTATTGGCTTCGGATATTGGCGCTGCGCAATGATCCGTGGGTAGCCATGGTTGTGATTTTGCAGTTCTCCAGTTGATGTAGTTTGGGTAAAGGGTACGTAGTCCCGATGCCGAAGTTGTCGTCGCTTTAATCATTTTTGGGGTGTAACTTTTTCGTTTTGGCCTAGACCACACCCCCCACGGTTCCTTACTTTTCCCTAAGGATGAGAAACACGGCTAGGTCGGGATTTGTGAATTGCATCATATGGGTGGTAGCAACTGTGATTTGTTTGGCTCAGCCGTGCGGAGCGCAAATAAACAGAACTCGAGAAACTCCGGCTGAATGGGTCGACTTACGCTGGCCAAATCTTTTGAAAAATGTTGAGCGTACTCTCAGGTATCATCCGGCTGATGGTGGGTTTGTGATTACTAATGGATTAGAATTTTTTAATCGCCCTCTATATTGCAATCGAGGGGCAATGCGAGTAGATGCAGGGGATAAACCTGAATTTGTATTTCTCTTGCCGGCGAAGGGAGGAAACCTTCGGTTTGGGATTACTACCCCTTCTCGTGCTTGTTGGTTACATGAAACTACTAACGTCGTATCTTTTTACGAGCCCGGGAGAATGCGATACATTATTGTTGGCCCATATGGGGAGAAGATCGAATTGGTGGTCATTCCATTGGCAAATCTGGAGGGTATAATTTTTAAGGTGGAGCTCGTTGAGGGAGCGGGTTTGGACTTAGTTTGGTCGTTTGGGGGGGCTAGCGGGCAACGTTTCCGCCGTAACGCGGATATTGGATGTGAGGCCGCCCCCGTCAATGTATTACTTCAGCTTCGGCCTGAATTTTGCACTAACAATCATTTTAAGTTCACTGAACGGGCATTCTTAGTAACCAGTCCCCGGGTGTCTTTAGTGGGTGCTGTATCGAAAACAACGAAAATGTTTGTGGCGAATGCACATGAATGGAACAGTTTAGTTGGTTTGTTATTATCAACCAACCATGCTGTTTCGCTCCCTGTATTAATAGGGCGTGTGCATCTACTTAATGCTGAGCCATATTATCTGGTCATTTGTCGGTCGCAATTTAGTAATGAGTTAGCTGAGGTTGAAAAAAGGTGGCCTCTTGAGGAGATGGAAAAGGCTTTTGAGATGGCTGAAACTAGACGGCAGCGAATAATAAAGAGGGTGGAAATAGATTGTCCGGATCAGTTCATCCAATTAGCTGTATCTGCGTTAAATATTGCTGCTGAGGCGATCTGGGATGAAACGACCCGGTCGTACTTTCATGGAGCGGTAGCATGGCGGGTACCACTCTTGGGGTGGCGAGGTTTATATGCAGGAGATGCATTGGGCCAGCACGAACGCACTTTTCTACATATTTTGCGTTATGTGCAGACCCAAAATACTAACCCCATCCCCGAAACGTTCCCAGGTCCTGACGAAGACTCTAATCTTTCTCGATGCGAACGCGCACTACACTCAAACGGAAACATGACACGTTCTCATTATGATATGAATTTGGTTGCGGTCGATGGATTAATTCGACATGTCCGATGGACGGGTGAGTTGGAAAAGATTCGCGAATACTGGCCAGTATTAATGCGCCATTTTGCATGGGAAAAACGGCTATTTCGGCGCCAGTTTGGGCAAGAAAAACTGCCCTTGTATGAGGCGTACGCCTGCATTTGGGCAAGCGATAATTTACAGTACAACGGCGGCGGTGTAACCCATTCGACCGCCTATAACTACTTGGCGTTTAAAACACTCGGTGAGTGGGGTGTGCGTTTTGGGTTAGAAGGGGCTGAAGAGCTTTTGCATGAGGCCGAGAGGATTTACCGCGCCGCTGAAAGCCTTTTGTGGTCTTCAGATACCGGTTGCTATGCAGAGTATCGTGATGTTATCGGTGACCAACTTTTACATACCAATGCTGCCTTATGGACAGTGTATCACGCAATCGACTCGGAACTCGGTTCTTCATTAAAACACTGGCTAATGACGAGATACGTTGATACACAGATCCCGCACATCCCGGTTATTGGTCCTGGAATTCCAAAGGAAGACCTTTACGTGCTTTCCACCACTAGTTGGATGCCATATATGTGGTCGGTTAACAATATAGTCGTAGCAGAGTGTTTGCACATGGCACTGGCGTATTGGCAAGCAAACAGAGTTGATCGTGCCTTCCCTTTGTTTAAAGGTGCAATTATTTCTACCATGTATTCAGGACTTTGCCCTGGAAACATAGGAATGACTCTTTCGTATGATGTAGCAAGGCGGGAAGCACAACGCGATTTTGCCGATGGGATTGGTGTCGCTGCTCGTGCAATTGTTGAAGGGCTTGTTGGTGTACGACCTAATTTGCCTGGCGGAGAAATTGTTATCGTGCCAGGCTGGCCAGATTCATGGCAGTGGCTCCATTTTAACCATCCAGATTTCCGCCTGGATTTCCGTAAAAACGCTGAAGAGTCTTCCTATAAGTTTACGTCGCGGTTTCCGCATCCCGCTCGGATAAAGTTTCGATTGTCTGCCCGGACGAGCAGGCCTTGCCTCCTTAAGCAAGGAGTATCTGGTGCACAGCTTTTAGTTGATACGAACTCTGTTGGTCATCCGATGATCGAGGTGATTTTTCCGCCCACTAACTTTTGTTCATTTTCGATCAGGTGGGATGGGGACTCCTGACGAAAAAATTTCAAGGGTTTACCGGGTACCTGCTGGTGGAAAAATAACCATCCGCCCTAAGAAAGCCATTATCAATGGATTTGATGACCCCCAAGATGTGCTTAGCAAATCTCGCATAACAAGTCATGAAGCCAGTCTTTAATTTGAAGTCTGGTGTTGGGGGATATAAAACCCTGTTTGTTAATTTGGTCCAGGATGAGCTGGGTTGGTGGGAACCGATATCCATTGAGATAATTCCACGCACAAATCGAGTTTTGGGGATTGAATTTGACTGGACAGTACCAATAAAGCCAAATGCGCGTCTTAGGACCGTCGATTTGAGTCAGTTCTACAATGAACAGCTCAGCAGAATATTTGAGAACGAGTATCTCTCCCCACGGTCACCTTTTTGTTCATTATCAATCCCAAAGCAAGGCATTGGTGGTTGGTGTGACTTTAACTTAAAACCTACTATAGATGATTCGGGCTTGCGCAACTTAGCTGCTATTCGCGAAGGTATATTTACAATGCCTAACGGGATACCTTTCCTGATTTCCACGCAGGCAAACGCGCCAAATGTAGTATTCGTTTCCAAATGGGATAATTACCCAAATTCAGTCACAATTCCATTGAGCGGGCGCGCAAAATGGTGCTTTCTCTTTATGGTAGGGACCACCACTCATATGCAAAGTAGATTTGTTAACTGGCCATATTAAAATCGCTTACAAAGACGGTAAGCTCACAGATGTAGATTTGGAAAACCCCGTCAATTGGTGGCCGATTGAGCAGGACTATTTCATAGACGATTTCGCCTTTATGAGGCCGGAAGCTATTCCGCCGCGCGTAAACCTGAAAAGTGGGATCGTCCGAGTGCTAGATCCGGTAGCATTCAAAGGTAAAGGTGGACACGTCCCTGGAGGCGCCGGCACGGTTTTGGCTATCCCGCTATATCCTAGCTCTGAGCTCAAAAACCTTACGGTTAGCGCTTCCGCAAATGAAGTTATAATTGGACTTCTTGGGGTTACCTTGATGGAGTAAGAAATAAGTGGAAACAGCAAATAATGATGTGGTGTAAATTTGTCCACGGGTGGTGCTGTGCATTGCGTGGATATCTTACTTTTCCAGCACCGGGGTTGAGTCGGCATATAAAACTTAGCGAGCAAAAGTATTTTACCTCACAACTTACTCTGGTAGCGCCACGAAGTTTAGGGAAGTTTTTCATGATTAAGGGCGTATGGGTTGTAGGTTTTTGTGGTAGTTGGTGTAAACGTTTGATTATGAGGCCTGAGGGTGTTGGACCGCACATGCGCATCCCGAATGTGAGTAAGGTTTAACAATTGTCATAACCAGGATCGCTAGAAAACAAACCAGGAGGGTTTCGTCCTTCATGCATTTTTATCCAGGAGTTTTGGNTAGGGACTCGTTGATTTTCCATCCCATACTGTAATTTACGGTTTAGCGTTTGACCAGCAAAATTGGGGAGCACCGGCAGTTTTGTTTAGCGCGCTTATGATTGAAGGTCGGCTTTTCGAAATGGTGTGTTAGTATTGGAATGTAAGTAGATGTTTTTGCCGCTCTGTGTTGAAGCGGTTAAGCAGGGTGTACTTGTAAACTCGGCTTTTGGCAGGTGCTTATAAAAATGTTGTGCAAGGTGTAGTCAGGATAGGGTGGAATTGGCTGAGTGAGAAAAGTGCTTGACCCGATAGATTATGTGTGCCTTGAATAGAGTGGGTGCGATGCCTTTAGAGTGGGAGAATTCCCGCATCTTATGGCTAGCGTTCAAAGCGAGTGATTTAATAACTCAAAAGTATAAGTGGGAAAAAAACGCAGCATGTCAAATTTGGGGGCTGCAAAATCGACTTAGCTTTTCTGAGTTGATTGCGGTGGGGGTAGCCTCATTGTTATTTGCCTTTCTTTCAGTTTGTGTGGGGCAGACCACCATTGTATCAGAGGGGTTCGAGGGGATTTTCCCTGGTTCTTGGAATGTAGGAGATGGTAACCCTAACGGAAGTCCGTCGTATTGGGATAAAGTTGACGCTGCATTTGGCGGGCAGTCACCGCGAAGTGGGAATTGGAAAGGTTACTGTGCGGGTATCGGCTACGCCGGCGCAACAAACGCGCCGCGGTACACCAACTACATGACAGCCTACATGAGCCGCACCATAAACCTCAGTGGTTATTCCCGAGTGAACCTGCGTTTTTGGAATCTTGTGCCGAGTATCGAGACCGGATGGGACTATTGCCGTGTGTTGTTGGACAGCACTGTATTATGGTCAAACGGTGTTGCGATCGGCAATTGGACCGAGGTCAGCACCAACCTCAATGCATTTGCTGGAACAACGCGTACATTGCGGTTCGAGTTCGTGAGCGATTCCATAATAAACTACGAAGGTTGGTATCTGGACGACATCGAGGTAACAGCCGGCACGGCGCCGATCATGGAGCAGTTCAGCAGTTTGACGCTCACAAACTACACAGGGTATGTGATAGATGCCGATGCGCTATCGAACAGTCCTGCGTACCACCGCTATGCACTCCGTGTGCGTGCGGTATTTGTCGCTGAGAACTTTACGCCTGCGCCGAGCAACATCACTTACCGGTTGCAATACCGTTTGTTGAACTCTGCCGGTGTGGCCTTCCCGATTTACGAAACCAACGGCCTCACGAATGTGACCTACACGTACAACCTACTGACGAACGCAAACGTTGGTGGTGGGCAGCGGCTCACCTTGACGAATTTTGCTGCGATCCGGCCTGCTGCGCGGCTTAACCCGTACGACACGTACACAATCGAGTGCCGGTTGTTCCGGGGTGGTATTGATACTGGCCTGGTGTGCACCGATGGTCCCTACCAGTTTTTCCACTTTACCAACATGGTCAGTGGCGACGCTGCGTTGAATATCCTTACGCGGTTGAACAGCGTGCAGACGAACCGCATTTACATGGTTAATGGCGCGCCGAACCGGAGCAATTTCATTTTCCGTGTGAACTTTGAGACACACCGGTACGACAATTTCGGCGGAGTCAATATGGTAACGTTTTATCCACTTGCGCTCGAATACACGCTTTTTGCCAGTAACGGTGTGCCGGTTGCCACAAAGACAAACCGTGTTGTGCTGAATTTGGGGAGCTACAGTTATCAGCCCGGCACCAGTAACTCCCCCGGTGCCGTATGCGCAGACGTACAATATTGACGTGCCGGTTGAACCTGCCGGTCAGCTTGATTCTGTTAATCAGACTTATTACCTGCGGGTTACAATTTCGCACACGAACGAACCCGGGCAGCCTGCATTGGTTGGTAACACAACCAACAGTACCACTGAACGGCTGTTGCATTTCAATGGCCGGCTGTATTTTGGCGCTATCGAGACCCGGTTCAGCACTTTGGGTAATCACCCTGCGCCCGGCACCTTGGGGGCAGGCTTTATCAACACCGTGCTGGCTGTGACTAACAATAGTGGTTTTGTTACAGGTAATCCGGCGCACACATACGGCGACGGCACACCGCTTAACGTCCGGTTATTAACCAATGGCAATGCGGTGCTTGCCTCCGGGTCGGTTGTGCTGAATGCACCCAGCCCGGACACGGCTGTATTGGAGAATGTGCGTTTTACGCGCGGCCCGATTACATTGAGCACGACAGGCGCGCGCGCGAATCTGACGGTGGCATTGCCGTCGGGGTTTGGTTACACGACAAACAATGCAAACTTTGACACCCTACGTTATCATTTTAGCACGCTTGAGTTTGCCAATATTGCCCTGGGTCAAAATCTTGCGCCCACGGCAGGGACTTTGAGTTATGCCCCGGGCGGCTATGTCTTTTGCTCGGAAGAGTCGAAACCGCTTTGGATTGTTGCAGATGCGCTCACGTGGAACACAGGCACGGGCACATTTACAATCGGCATATCGAACGTGTTCGTGATCCACACCCGATTTCTGGAGAACTATTATCAGGCGTATTACAGCTCGAACACAGTTGACCCGCCCAATATGTCNTTCAAACGGGATAATAGTGGNTACTATCAGTTTATTAACCCCTCAAGCGTGACAGTTTCGCCGACTGTNCATGCCAGTGCAAGTGGCGCAGCAGAGTTAAGCTTCACAATCCAGCTAAACAACGGGTCGTTCAGGACGCATTTCCCTTACGATGTGATGATTGTGTGGACAAACGGGGGAAGCCTGCGCGTCGAGCGCGACTTGTGCGTGCCTGACACAAACAGCGCATTGTGCGGGGTTGCAACCGTAACTGTTCCGTACACAACCACATGTCCGGGTTGCGATGCTGCTGTAATGACGAACTACCCGGTTTTGGTACCTGCTGATGGCAGGTTGCGGTTCACGTCTGATGGCGGTCTTGTTGCGGATGGGCCGCTTAGCCCGAGTCATACGCTTTCCTGGGGGTTTATCCCGGGCGCAGGTACATTTGCGCAGCGTGTCTTCAATTTTACAAATGCAGCGTTGCATGTGCCGGGGCATTTTGTGCGCGGCGACCATAATCTGCAGCCGAGCGAGTACGGCCCCGCGACGATCCTGTTAAGCGGCGTGTTGGCGAGTGACCCGGCCTATATCGAACGGCCCATTTCGCCCGGGTACCTTTTGGGGTTGGCAGACTATGCCGGGCTGAATTTCCGCGTGTATTCGAACCGGTGGCGTCAGGCAATCAGCGTGTTGGCAGGGCGCGCCGTGGGGCCATACGACCTGAGCGGTTGTTCGAAGTACTATGCGCGGCTGGGGGGTGTATCTGGGATGCATGAAGCATTTCCGGGATCGTTCCCGTCGGAAATTAACCTGCTGGGTTACCAGGTTGTGTTTGCCAACTACGGCGTTGCGTATCTGGACAGTCAAAACGTTGACTCGCGCACGGCAGGCTACCTGAAGGTACCGTATCCGTCGGATTTCACACTTGATTTTGAGGAGATGCAGTTCAGTTGTGTAGGTGCGCTGCTTGGCGCGAAGGTTGCCCCGGCCAGCCAGGGGTTCAAGAAACTTGCATGGTGGAATGCTGATTTCGAGCCGCTTGCAATTCAGTTCAAGAGCAATCCGGGCCAAGAGTGTGAACCCGGGAAAGGCTTGCTTGTTGTTGGTGTGCGCGCTTACGCAAGCCACATTGACGAGCCGTTGACAGGTTTTTTGGGGTTTCAAACCAATGGCAATCTCATCCCGAAATCATTTGGGTTGGTGGGGGTTGATTCGCGGCTGAAACTGCCAAGCCGGTTCAAGCTGACCGGGCCGACCAACACGGCATACACCGTGACGCCCGTGGCTGACGCGTATTACAGCAGTTATTCGAACGCGGTCCCGGGCAACTTGCCCCCGACGGGCTTCATCAACATTGTCGGCAAGATGAAGGTGCCGTTCTTCGAAGAGCTTAAGGTGCATATCCATACCAGCGNGCGAACAAACGGTGTNACGCCTGCGCCGCCGNTCTGGCTTGCNGGNGGTTGGCCGCGNGCCGGCTCGGGCAACCCAAATTACGGCTGGCAGGTTGGCGGCAAGGATTTCTTTACGGCGGATTATTTTGATGAGGACAACTTCGGTTTTCCGCCCGGGGTCAAGCTGGCGCATTACCGGAACAACCCGACCCAGCAATACCATCCACGGGCGCAGAAACTGTGGCTTGATGTAGTTGACTTTGACTATCCGCTGGTTTGGACTGACAGCACGCGCACGTTCAAGTCGTTCACAAGCGTGACCAACGACTTGCTTNTATTGAAGGTGCAGCATGAGATCACCTACATGGACCCCGCCAACGCATCGCTAGATTTTGGTATCCAGTATGACGGCCTGCCAAAGATCAGCCTAGCCAACATGACCTTTAACGCAATCGATGGGCAATTGGGTGTGGCCAAAGCGCTTGCAAATGCTGCCGGTGCCGAGGTGCGTGATGTGTTGTTTGAAGGCGCGGCAAACCTAGACCGCATGCTGGCCAGCATTCTAGACGAATTTTTTGACGAAGTTTTCAAGCGAACAGTTGATCCGACCATTGACGCACTTTATCGGCAGCTTCAGCGGGAATGGGATTTGTTGCCAACGGGGTCGAGAGGCCAATTCCCTGACCGGGTCAGCCTTGTGCTGTCGAATTACCTGATCGGATCCGGTACGGGCGCAGTGCTCACCAACGTGTCACGACAGTTGATTACGTTGGCTGATGGGGCAGCGCAACCGCTGGGGCTGCTCAAGGAATTGGCGGACACGCTCGACGAGGTCACCAATGCAATTAGTGCAATCACGGACAGCATTTCGAAGGGCACAAATGGCGTGCCGCTTGGCACTGTCAAGGATGGCCTGCTCAAGTTGGTGGATGGCCAGAGACCGATTGCAAAGCAGTTGGTGGGTGAGCTTGTCGGGCAACTGGCTGAGGAATTCCTGAGCGCGGTTGCTGAACCGCACTTGAGCAATCTGATGAAAGAGGCCGAGCCTACCATTCAACAGCTCGTCACCAAGCTCAAAGAAGTGCAGACTGCTCTGGGTGAAATCCGTGCTAAAGTCGTGCTTGGCCAGGAATTCGCTCAGGAACTGGACACAAAACTCAAAGCTGCGGCTGGCGAACTGACCAACGCAACGACGCGCGCAAGCTTGGAAATTCGTGCCTTTTTTGACGGCCTAAATTATTCGATTGACGACCCGTTTTTGCATTACTCGGCTGATGAGATTAAACAGTTGATTCGGGCGCGTGTGCGTGAACGGTTCCTCGAAACTGCCGTTGCGGCGGGTATTCAGGTCTCGCTCAAACAGCGGCTCTATGACCTAGACGCCGTTTATCGCGAGGCGGTTGACAGTGTGTTCCAGCAGCTTAATGGGGTTATCAGGCATCTTATCGGGCAGACACTGGCGCAACTTGACAATACGATTAACAGTGCACTTGGGGACTTGAGCGATGTGATTGGGGCTGGCCAAATTGACGGTCACGCTATCATAAATGGGAACTCGCTTAAGATGCTACGGTTGGATGGCCGGTTTAGGTGGCGTGTGCCGGAGGATATGGAGTTCAACGCGTATCTAATTATCAAGGAATTGGATTCGTCTGCCACACCTGGCTGCGGGTTCAGCGGCGATACCGCCACCGAGGTCACCCTGGGCGCAAATGACGTCGAGCTGGATTGGATCAGCCCGGACCTGCGCGCAAATGTTGCAACCAAGTTCAGCTTCCAGACCAGCCCGCTCAAGCCTGTGGGGATGGCTGGGAGTTTTACTGTTACTGGAGGTCTCGATTTCGAGTCGTTCAAGATCTACAGGTTGGATGCTGCAGTTGCTTTTGGCCTGTACGAGAATTACCTGGCTGCCGTGTGCGGGGTCAAAATACAGTCGTATGATCTTGCTGGTGGGATTTTCTTCGGACGCACTTGTACGCTTGACCCGATTCAAATGATAGACCCAGATGTTGCATCTGTGCTCGGCTCGCCGCCATTTACGGGTGGGTATTTATATGGCGAAGGTTGGATCCCCATATCGGAAGCCGCGCTGGGCATACCTGCCTCATGTTTGTTTAACATCTCAGCGGGGATAGGAGCGGGCGCATTTTATTTTATTGAAGGTCCTACTTATGGTGGCGTTATGAAGGCGGGTGTGTTGGGTGAGGCGCTTTGTATTGTGACGATCAAAGGCGAAGTCAAGATGGTCGGTGTCAAGAGCGGTGACAGTTTGCGATTTAACGGCAAGGGGCGTTTGAGTGGCAAGGTTGGGTATTGCCCGTTGTGTATCAAGTTCGGCAAATCGGTGGGCATTACGTATCGAGGTGGTTCTTGGGATGTTGATTATTGATTACATGAAGGCGAGGACACGAAATGGTAATTGGCAGTTTTTTGGTACTACGGGTACTTGCAAATTGCATCCTAGTGGATCCACTGGGGTGTTTTACGGGTTGTTATGCAATTCAGGTTTGTTTTGGAGCATGCGTTTGATGAAGTTATTTTCAGTTTTATCGGTGGTCCGGATTTTCGTATTGCTTGGGTTGATAGTGATCAACCGCATTAATGCCCAGGAAAGTCTTGAGAATATTATTTTGACAGCTGGTACTGTTTATCAGGACAAGGTTGGACGGTATTGGGCGTACTTGTTTTGGCAGAGTAGCCCACCTGAGATTTTGTTGGGTCGGTGTTTTGCCATTTATGCCAAGGCTGGTGATCCATCGTCTCATGCCTCGTATGTTCGTGTGGCAGTTATTTTCCAACAGACTGACCCACTAAATATAGAGCCATTGCTCAGGCGGGCGGAGAATTTAGGGGAAGATTTAGCCAAGCTTGAACAGGATTTGCAGACTCTGTTTGAAGTGCTCATGCCATCGTCGAGCATATCGCGGGCCGAAAAAGTTTCGGCAGCAATACGAGGCTCGGTTATTCAGGAGGAGTATTTCCAAAATCTCTTATTGATGACGCGGATGCATCCTGGGGTGGCTTTGGCATTGGGCATAGCGTATGCGGATGTATTGGCTGGGCAAACGACGTACGAGGTACGTCTGTTTGATCCAGCTACAGAGACTGACCAAGGGGTAATTGGTCGTATAACACTCGAGCCTGGGCCGCCGGTATTGCTGCCTGCGCCTGGTGCACCTGTTGAAGTGCCGGACCCGACTCCGAAGGGCGACATTAATGTAAAATTACGCTGGGCTACTCCGGATTCATTACGGAGGCTCGGCATACTACAATACGGTTTTAATGTTTGGCGTGTTACCAAAATTTACGCAGAGGCGCCAACGAACCGCTGGGATCTGACACCGCCGTCGCCAGAGGTGTTGGTGGCACGTGCGGTATCTGTACCGCAGCATGTTAAGCGTTGCAACAATCTACCCGTACTTACAGAAAAAGAATTCGGCACGAACGATGTTGCCAATTTTAGTCCACCTCCTATTGGTGATCCTGAAACGTTTTATTATTCAGATGATGATGGGCGATTCCGGCCTGGGTATGTGAACCTTGGGTTCACAAATGGGGCGCAGTTTTATTATTTTGTGACCGCGCGTGACATTCTTGGTAGGGACGGGCTTGTATCTCCGGGTACTTTGGTGACTGTGTGCGACCGTTTTCCCCCCGCGCCTCCCAGCGGTGTGCGTGTCGAGAATGATTACTCGTTTGTAGGTGGTACCCCACGACAATATTTACGAGTTGTCTGGAATCAGAACACTAACGTAGTTGATCCCGTTAGTCATTACTGGGTTTACCGTTGGACAAATGTAAACGAGATGCATTCCAGGGCGCATAATCCGTCTAATAATCTTATTGCTATCGTTCAACATACCAATGGGTGCGTTACAGGTAGTTATGTAGATAATGGTCCAGGGTGCCCTACTGTCACGCAGGATTTGGGCCGAACATTCTGGTACACAGTGCGCGCGCAGGACCTTGGCGCGTGCGGACCGAATTTGTCGGGCAACAGCGCGCCTGCGTTTGGAGTGTTGCGGGATCGGGTTGGGCCTGATGCGCCTACGGGCAGTGTCCAGATTCACTGCGTGCAGCCGCAGGTTCGTTACAGGAGTTTTGCATTGACGAATGCGAGCGCGCCCTGGACGTTCACATTCCGGCTCAACTGCACCCGGAGCAGTCAGCAGTTTGCATGGGTGCAGTTTATTGCCGGCATTTACGATCCGCAGAACAATAAGTTCGTCGCCATGTACGATTCAGGTCGGCTCTTCTACAGCCCGGGCGAGTGGAGTCGTGAATTTGTGTTTGCCACGGATTCGCGGGGCAGGTTTGGCAACTTCCTGTACGTATGGCCCAAGGCGGGCACGTTTGACGGGCAGGTTGGCCAGCTCACGCAACCGTTTTGGGTGCGAATCGAGGAATCGTGGTTACCCGAGAAGGATGTGCTTGTTAATTTTGAGGCTCGACTTGTAGGGATGCTCACAGCCCTGAATCAGGGGTGTGAACGACACGTGCCTGTAACACCGGACGGCACCAGGACAAACATTGTCATTATCGGCTACCCCACACCCACAAGCCGCGAATGGCGTTTGTACCGGCGGGTTGACGACGGGCCGCTGATGTTGCTGTGCCAGGGCGACATTGGCGGTGCGCCGAGTTTTTCATGCCAGGACGACGGTATGCCGCCCGGTGGCGCAACAATATGCTATTATCTGCAAGTGCTTGACGAGCACGGTAACCCAAGCCCGCTTGTCAAGCTCGGCTGCGTAAGCACTGCACCGGCAACGCCACCGCCTGTGCCGTTGCTCTCGCCGCTGCTCGCCACGGGTGTGACAAATAACCCGGGCATGAACATGACCTGGTTCTGTCCGCCGCCCGGATTGGAACGATTTGAGGTGTGGGTCGCCGGCAAGCCCAACACGGTAAGCTCGAATCTTGCGCCTGGTTTCCTTGTTTTGCGCCAGACCAATGACTTACAGCCAAACCCGGTTCGGCAAACATTGGTGCTTAACGGCGAGACGAACACGTACGATTTCTATGTTTTTATCACCCCGCGGATCGGGCCTGGGTTTGGCCCTGGACCGCAGTTTAGTGTGCCCTGCAATATTGAGCTGGGCGAGAAATACACGGTGTTTGTGAGAGCCGTGGCCAAGGACGGTACATTGAGCGAGCCGAGCAATATCGAGGAGTTTGTGTGGAACCCGGCGAATACCAATTACATCGTTTGCACGATACCGTGGCCTGCGCGCGGTTTGCCACCGCTTAACACGAATGGCGAGTTTAAGTCGAGTGATCCAAATGTACCTTTGGGGGTGATGGGGCGTTATCATATTGGTTTCGAAGCGCCTCTTACTGGGGCGGTTGTTTTAGTTGGGGCAGTGCTGCTTACGTCGAATGACGCCTCGGGTGTACGTGAGCAACCTCAATGGATTGCTGGTCCGACGGACCCAATGAGTCTGCTGTTTACGAACCGTTCGGGTGAGAAACTGTTTCCCATGGTGCTATACCGGTATCAATTGAGCAATAGCATGTTTCCGAATGTTTCTGGGGACATTGTGCAAGTCTCGCCTTTGCTAGAGAACATTGCTTATGAACTGACAAACTATTGTGTTGTATACGCGCAGGGGCGAATTTGTTACACAAACAGTTTGTTGCGCGACTCATACGTTGTTTATGACCGACTCATGATGAACGACAATATGCATATTTTCTTAATGTTTGTCCGGGATACCCAACCAGTAATTTCTGGCGCACGATACAAATACTTATTGGTGCGGTTCAAAAAGAACGGTGAGATAGCCGAGGTTATCCCAACGGAGGCGATGGATGTGCCATGAATGTGGTAGCCAGAACCAAAATATTGCGCGTCGAGTCATGTGCAGGGCTCAGAATCTTGAACTTAACGCGAGTGCAAATGTTGGGAGGCCTGGAATGGCTAGCCTGTATGATAGTGCTTTGGGCTAGCTTTTCAATTATTAGAAAGCGGTTTGGTTTTTTATTAAATGGGTATTTGCCTTTATTAGGACTGTGTTTTGTCATGAGTGATCTTTGTTCCCATGCGTTTGTTTATGAGACAGCGGCTGAGTTTCATGCGAGTGGAGATTTCGACGGAGATGGACGCACCGATATTTTGATAGTGGACAAGGCAACGGGTGGGTTTCGCATAGGTTATCAGCTTGCTCCTGGGAGTGTGAGTTGGGCGGCCACGCGTTCCACGGGTATTCAAAACGTTTCGGCTTTAGGTGTGGGTAGACTCACCACTACAAACCGTGATGCATTCGTTTGTGCTGCACCCCCGGCTAACCGCCTTAATCTTATTGATGTGCCTGAACCGGATGCGGTTATTTTACCTGTTGCTGTGCATATTAACGCAATAGGGCCGAACATGGTTGGGGTGATTGATATCGGGGGAATGGGCAACACAGCCCTTGATGACCTTTTCGTTGGTAGTATTTGGAACAACAGTCCCACCTTTCGCTGGACGCTTGTACGCAATACCAATGGGATTGGATTTAATACACATTTAACCTATGTTGCTCCGTCCCGGAGCGAACGGGCGAACCGCGTGAGCCTTAAAGCTGGTACCACGGATCGTTTGGGAATCATTTGTCGCGGTGTAACAAACACGTTTCGCGCTTTTCAGCTTGAGTCAGGCACCATTGTGCAAACGCTTGCCCAGGAGTTACCTGCGGGGAGTGAGTACTTAATTGAGAGGTTTAATCCCACCAATGTGCTTAGCCAGTTTATATCATACAAAGCGGGAACAAAGGAACTGGTAGTCCGGCAGGTGCTTGAAGATGAATCAGGAAATCTCAGCTTAGGCCCTCCGGTAGCCTACACTTTGGAGCAGGATGTTCAGAGTGTTTACGTTGTTCCGGACGTAGGTGGGGCACGCTTGCTTATTATTTATGCTGGGGGTTGTACAGCCGAGATTTTTGACTTCGACGGTGTCTCTCGGTTAGTGTGTGTCCAACAATTTTCAGCTGATTCCGGCCTAGCGTTTACTGGCGTTGGTGTACTTGGGAGTGGCCATTTCCAACTTTTCTCGGGCATTATTGGGACAGGGGTATCGAGGCGATTCCAGACGTGGATATACAATGGTACAACTTACACAGCGGGGGAGGCCGGTGCCTTGCCATACATTGGCAAGTTTTCTGCGTTGGGTAACGTATTGCTTTTTCAATACGAACCGTTCGTTACAAACAACCCGCATTTGGTGTATGTGTTTAATGCTGGTGATTGGACCTCGCAATTTCACTCCACTGGATCTCCTCCGGTTATTACGGTGATAGCTGAGCGGTACGGGGGAACGACTGATGGATTGAGGAATCCAACTGTAGCTGCCCTGGGGTTGAAACCGCCCATGGCAAATTTTGGTTTGGTCAATCAATACACGAATTTTGTATCGGTCTTTAGTCTGGATGCGCCAGTTGGTGACGGGATATCTGAAGTTAAAATAGCTCCAACTCCTGGACATTATAAGAATGCGATTGAAATGACGCTTACAACGGCTGACCCAACGCACTTCGCTTATTATAGGTTGGGCTCAGGAGGATGGCAGTTATATTCGGTACCAGTGAGACTGTTTACTAATGTTACCGTACAATTCTATGCCAAGGCAGCAACTACCTTTGCCAAATCTCCTATTCAGACGGTTACATACACCTTTGCAGATCCACCTTCTATGCTTGATTCGGATGATGATGGGGTGCCCGATTTTGTTGAGATTGGCAAGGGACTCAATCCAAATGGTGGACCGGATTCCGATGGGGACGGGTACTCTGATCTAGAAGAATTAATTCGCAACACAAACCCGCTTGTGCCGGACAGCGCACCGACCAATGCGGCTCGACTCGAGTTCAAGGCTACATTTGACCGTGCTGTTACACCCAGACCTTACGACGGCTTGGCGAACCTTGACACTTACGCAGCTACAGGCACGGGAATGCGCGTGTACGCTGTGCGGGGCAGTTTGTTGTCTGCGGGGGTGGTAACATACCTTGGCATATCAGGTGTCACCAACCCAGCGTGTCTGTTAACCAACATTGTTGTTGATCCGGAAGACCGGATGTTGGTTGAGGCGACCGATTTGCACTTTGACATTGTAACTACAAATACTGATAAGCGGCTAGGGCGTGAATTGGTCGGTTTGCTTCTTGTGCCTCGATTTCCTGCCGCGCAAGTACCTTACACTTATAGTGGAGGTAACTTGATAACCGAGGCCAATGCGTGGATTGCGGCTGCCTCAAACTTATGGATAGGAATGCCACGTGAGATCAGTAAGGGTGACTTAACTATTAATGACACATTAACTGCTGTGTTGGTGGAACAAAAACTAAGTGAGATTCTAGTTGCACGGGGGTTAACTTGGGGGACGAACATTACGCTTTTCCCGTTCCGTGCTTCTGATAAAGGCAGAAGTAATCTTACCCGCAATCTGCTGCTTTGGCTGGAGAAAGAAACCACAAACGGTTTACCTGGTTGGCGCATGGAAACGATTTACCGCACCGTAAACGATTTGGTTGAAAATTCAACTAACGTTAACATTGCTTGGTTACGTGCTGTAGCTGTGGAGATCTATGATATTTGCAGTTCGTACAATAATGAAAACCCAGCTACGTTCATTCCGCCTTTGGACGAGTTACGGTACTTTCTGAGGCACTGTACTTACGATTCGAATTACCTTAGCAGGTCAACCCTAACAAACGTTTTTGCAAGTGCGTGTGCAGGTGCAAATGCAATTTTGGCTGCGGTGCCAGCACGGCCCGTTACTAATGTCTTGGTTGTTGCTATAGCTTCGGCACATGGGAGGCCCGCAGACAGCTTCCAAATCTATGGTGGGACAACCAGTGTACTGTTGTACAAAAACGATGGCTCACCGTACGATTTACCGGATTCATTCGGGGTGTTACCTGGGAGCTTGCTGTTAGTATGTGGGTATGCAGATTTGCCAACTCCACCGGACAGTCTTGCTCTGGAGGTAATATCTGTCAGTCTCGCAAGCATTCCATTGGCAAGTGATTCGGACAGCGACGGTAACTTGCTAGTTGATACATGGGAAAAGCTCTTTTTCGGTTCGAGTGTGGATCCATTCGACGATTGGGATGGTGATGGTTATCAGAATTTGCAGGAGATGTTGGATGGGTCTGACCCGCGTGACCCGTTTGGTGTGCCTTTTACACCTAAAGCTCGGTTTGATTTTCCTTATGTGGAGTTGATTCAAGACAATGAATATTTAAGGCTCCGGTTTAATTGGCCTGAGTCATATATACACCGTTTTGTCTTCGGTGTTAAAGGCGCGCCTCAGCTTGACGCGCCATTTAGAGATGTGGCATTTATTGGCCCAATTGGTGTGCCATATTTACAGGACACGTTCGACTTATTAGTGCTTACCCCTGAAGTATCCACTTACTTCTATTTTATTTACTTGGGATTACGCGAGTGATTATGAAGTGAGATTCGAGGAATGCGGTGTTGTTTTGCGGGTCCATTAAATTATGGGAAACTGGTTTTGTTTGGCTGTCCAGTCATGGCATTAAAGGGGTTGGTCTTGTAATAGAAAGGATGACAAATGCTATTAGTTGGGGAGCAAAGAGGGTGGGCATTTGAGCGGGCCGTTGAGGAAATTGGTGAACAACCACGGTTTCGCGATTTCAATCTGAGAGGGTTTATAGCAAGTGATAACGGCGTGGACTACGGGATAGTTAAGTTGGAGCCTTCAAACTAGTGAATTTAGCAAGGGGGTAAAGAGTAGGGGAATTTGTCCGCAGTGCGGAGTAGGTGGGCTTTCTTGGAGGGTTTATGAATGTGGAGCCTTAATCAGGTTAAACGTTGGCTGGAGTAGTAGTCTAATGGACTTGAGGGTTTGAATACGTAACCCTGAAACAGGCTTATTATTTTGGTTGAGGTGAATGTGGAGTGGATTTTGCAAAGCAGAAACGTCGGCTGGTTTTGGTACGATGCAATTTTGGTAGTTGTGGTATGCCTTGAGATCAGCGTTTGGATGTTTTTGGGGCAGAGGATATTGCTTTGCATAGATAAGGGAATGGGCAAATGTTACTAGTGAAGGCATGGGTAGGTATCTGGGTTTTTTTGCTTAGTTGCAAGGATGCAAATCAGGTATGTAGCAGCTTTGTAAAGAATGCATATTTGGTTTTTGGGGTGGTACAAAGTGCTTTGCAGCCGGGGGGGTATTGAGTGACATTGGTGGTAATACGTCCAGAGTATTTAGTTGCTTGCCCGCATCTAGGAGANATAGAGCGCATTGTGTATCGATTCATCGTTAGAGTTGGGCGTGTGTATAGAAGCACTTGTTACACGGGATGGAGCTAATTTTTTCAGTTGTGCATTAATGTTAGAAGAACACAAACGTGTTGCTAGAGTTCAGGTGGTGAAAAATAGTGTCGCGTTAATTTTTAGGTCTCAATGCGAATAAGGGTTTACTAAGTTGGGATAGGCGTTTTTGAGAGTGGGTCATTTCTGGCAGACAACTTTTTGAGTCGGCTGTGGGCTGAGAACAGGCTTTTACGCCTATATGGAAGCTGTGCGGGGTATTTGGCGTTTATGGGTGGTTGTTTGCCTTGATAATCCGCGGCTGCTTTGTGATCCGGGTTGTTTGTAGGTTCGGGTTTGCAGATTTGGGAATGTGAAGGTATGCGTTTGGCGAAGGTTACTCTCTCAGTTTTGTGTCGATGATAATGGTTACTGGACCGTCGTTTATAAGGTGAACTTTCATATTGGCGCCGAATATACCCGTTTGGACTGGTTTACCCAAATGTGTTGCGAGTGTGGTCACGAACGTGTCGTAGATATGTTTGGCGAGTTCGGGTGGAGCGGCGCGGGAGTACGAAGGTCGGTTACCTTTTTTAGTTGCTGGCGAGCAAGGTGAACTGACTGACCACGAGAATCTCGCCGTGGATGTCTTGCACTGACAGGTTCATGACCCCTTGGACGTCTGGGAAGATTCGTAGTCTGACGATCTTCCCTGCCAGCCAATCGACATCGTCTTGTGTATCGGCAGGGTCTACTGCCACGAGGACAAGGAGACCACGGTTTATTTTTGTCGATTAAAGAACCATTGGTGATGACGTGGGCTTCGGAGACTCGTTGTATCACTGCTCTCATGGGTTTTTTGGTGTCGTGGAGTTGGTTTCGAGTACTTCGGCGAGTATCCGTTTGTAAGTTTCGGTTGTGTACTTATCGAAGCAGACGAAGATTACTTTTTCAATTTTTGGGTGTTGTTCAAGGAACTTTTTCACTTCGGCGATTGCGATTTTGGTAGCGCGTTCCAGGGGGAATCTGTAGGCGCCAGTGCTAATTGCTGGGAACGCGATGGTTCGTATATTGTGTTGTAGAGCGAGTTGGAGGGAATTTCTGTAGCAGTTGGCGAGTAGTTGATCTTCGTTTTGGTTACCGCCGTGCCATACTGGCCCGACGGTGTGAATGACCCATTTAGCTGGCAGTCGATAGCCTTTAGTTATTTTAGTCTTCGCCAGTTTTGCATCCGCCAAGTTTAGCACATTCCTCACGCAGTTCCGGACCTGCTGCGCGGTGAATGGCACCATCGACCCCTCCACCGCCTAGCAATGTGGGATTGGCAGCGTTAACAATTGCATCGGCCTGTACTTTTGTGATGTCTCCTTGAATGATTTCGATCCGGCTAGCGACGTCCTTCATAGACTCAAGATTATTAGAGCGTAGGCGGTGATCGGAACAGAAAAATCTAGTTGGTTAGGGTAAGTGGAGATAGTGAAAATACACACTTGTGGAAAATGTCGGCTGATGTGTGTTTAATTTGTATGTAGGGTTTGCACATGAGAGTGGCAGGGTGTAGCGACTTGTAATTGAATTTTTGGGGGTGCGTGTGCAATGCAATGAGGTGAGATTTACTTAGGGTGAGGTGGGGCGTTAGGTGCTTTTTTAGAGCTAGGGTAGATTCATGGGTTGGGTGCATTAGGATATGGATTTTGAGTTGGTTCTTGCGGGATGTATTCAGCGTGATATATAAATTTTGTTGTGGTGCCCGCGTGGCGGAATTGGCAGACGCGCTAGATTCAGGTTCTAGTGGGTAACACCGTACAGGTTCGAATCCTGTCGCGGGCACCAATCTACTTTGACGAGCTGTTTGTTCCCTTGTTTGTCTAACACGTAGACGAATCCATTTTGCAGCCCGAATTGGTGGATGAGCATGGCGAGTTTGACATCGTAGCAACAATATTCAGCTATTTGGACGAGTTTGTTTTGTTTGAACCATTGGACGGCTTGGAGTCCGTCTGCGGTTTTTTCGAGTTCGAGAGTGGCTTTGACGATGGAGTTGAGGGATACGGGACGATGCAAACGTTGGCTAATGTCAGCCATGATATCCAATGTGGGCAGTTGGGCGAGGTGAATAGATGTGTAAGCCTGGAGTACTTTGTAATCGAATTTTAGGAGGTTAAATCCCACGATGAGATGGGCTTTAGTAAGTTGGTGGATCAATTGATGGACGGTTGGTTCCCAGTAAATGGTGTATTTGTTGAGGGCTGTGCTGAACGTGACTCCGATGCTCACTCGGAGCTTATTTATATTTCGCCACCCTCCAACCTCGTATAGTGAATGTTGGGTTTCTAGATCCAGATAGACAATGTCTGGTTTTTCCACGTGATGAATTTAACAGAGGATAAAGGATGATTGAAATTTTTTTTGGTTGATCGGGCTATTTGGCCAAGTTTGTAACTCCTGCCTTTAACAAAAATGGAATTGATTGAAGGGACTTGGTCGGGAACGTGTTTGCGGATTAGGTCGGCTGAGATTGACCAGATGTGTTTGAGAATTATGGGGGGTGGATTTTTCCGGATGAGATCTAGGTACACTTGTGCAGCTTCAGATTCTTTGTGTTGGTTTATCAGGAGTTCAGCCAGCTGAAGTGAGATTCGGATTCTTTGTTGCGGTGATGGATTGAGGGCTAAGGCTTTTTGTAGTGTGAGTATGGCGGAGTTCGGTTTTCCAGTTTGGATATACAGCCACGCTAGCTTTTCCATAAGAATGGGGCTTCGTTTTGTTAGTTCTAGCTCGTTAAGGTAAGAGATTGCTGTTTGGTATGGTAATTTTTGGTTTAGGATCATATTAACGTGACGTAGGTGGACCCATTCAAGCATTGGGTTTTGAGTTTCCTGGAAGTACTTTTGGAGTTCTTGCAGGTCTCTGCGGAAAGGCCTGAATAAGGGATCTCCGACGACGGTTGTTTGCCATGAAAGGCAGGGTATAGAGGCGTAGGCTGCTTCTCCGAATGTAAATCCGAGGATTATAAATCTTGCGAAGAACACGCCGATATCGGGTGTGCCGTCTAGGTATGGTTCATAGACGGAACCCATTGAAATTGTGGCGCCTTTTGCAAGTAAGCCAGGGATCCATAAGTGAGTTTTGCGGAGTGAACCACCGTTGTTTGAATGCAAATGATAGGCAAACGCGCCTGGGATGAATTCCACATTGTCGAGCAGGAACGGCCCAGACACAGTTTCGTCGTACCAACCCACGTAGAATGCGATATGACTCATGGGGTAAGTGTTTGGGAATGTGGCAGCATTGGTATCAGTATATGTTTCAAATCCGTAAAGCATTGCAATTTTTGATGCTGTATTTATCCATTCATCGCCTTTTGCGTATCCGCCGGAGGTGATACCCCGCATATCGAAGTAGGCGTTTCCCCAAAGGCCATTGCGTTCGGCTTCCAGGGCGAGGTCGACCAATTGCATTGCAATTTGCGGGGTTGGGCCGTCGAGGCGAGCAACCATTAAAATGCCGTTGGTGGGATGGAGTACTGAACTGTTAGTTGTGGTGAAGAATTTGTTTGGGACAAATGCGGTGAGTGAGTAACCTGACTTAGCAAAAGGCAATAGGGCAAGTTCACTGTCAACTGCGGCCTCATTTCGTCTCAGTTCAGCTCGGAGGTTTTCGACTCCAGGTTCAGAAATGGTAGGGTCGGGGGAGATTTTTAAGGGGACTCCATAGCAAAGGACCATATACCGGATTTTCGATTCGGATACTTGCCATTTAGGATGGTTTGGATTTTGAGGTTGGGGTTGGGTGGGTGTGATTTTCCAGAGTTTTCGTGATTCTAGTGCGTGCAGTAGCGGCTGTTCCAGTGCGGTTTTGTAGGTAGTTCGGCTGATTTCTTCCGCGGTTGGAAGATTTAGACCGATGAGATGGTTGGTGGGTATTTTTCGGGCGAAAGCGTAGTGTTCGGCAACACGTATTGAGTCGCGAAGTTGCGTATTGTAGACGATAACAACTTCTTCGCCGGGACCGGGGTGGTTAGTAAAGTCAGGGACCTGGTTTAGTGCAGTAGCATGCGGGGACAGGCACGTAGCCAAGATAATACATTTGGAGAGGGTTTGAGTTGGCTTTTTTAGGCATTCCAATTTCATTGCTGAAACATTTGACAGAGTTGTGGGTGAATTTGTTCGATTCTGTTTTCTGAGCAAGTTACGTGTAATCCGTCGTATGCTAGCCAGACACCTGGAGGTAATGTGGCTTGGTCTACGTCGTGATCATAATGGTGTGTGAGGTGGGTGAGATAGGTATGTTTAGCGTGTATTTTTTCGGCCGTTCTCAGCGCTTCTTGGAGACACATATGAGTTGGGTGTGGATGTTTTCTTAGTGCGTCAAGGACTACTATGTCGATGTCCCCTGATAAGGTTAATTGCATGGTCGGGCACGCTATTACAATCAGTTAGGTAAGCTAACCGTAATTTACCTTCGTGGACAAACACATAACCAGTGCTAGTGATATGGCCGTGGGGTAATTCTAATGGTATGACCTCGAGATCACCGACGGTGAATGGGCCGGTAATTATATGTGGGTCTGGTATGAAGTATCCACTTGGGTGTGGACCTGGTCGGAAGGCGTAGATGAAGATGCGTTTAAGGTGGTTCATGGTTTCTTCTGAGGCATAAACAGGAAGGGGGGCGTCTCCTCTGACTTCACAGAATCTACGGCAATCGTCCATGCCCATGACATGGTCAGCATGGGGGTGGGTCACTAGCACAGCGTCCAGCCACATAACCTTTTCCCGGAGCATTTGGATCCGGAATTCGGGAGTTGTATCGATAACGAGGGTTGTTTTGGGAGTCTGGATAAGCACCGATGGTCTAGTGCGGTGGTTTTTTAGGGTTGGCAAGGAATTCAGGGGGGTACTCTTTAGCGATCACTGGTACGCCTTGTGATGTACCTGTGCCAAGGAATGTGAGTTGCAATTGCATATACGTGGAACCTTTTAGTAAGGCTTGGACGATTTGAAAAGTAATAAACTTTTGTGAGCCACTTTCTGAGCACTTGTGGGTGATTTGGGAATTCAATCAAGGGCTGCGATTGAGACGACGTAGTCGGCTGAGCCATCTCGTAGCCAGCCATCGAGTTGTGCGGGATCTTTGAGTTGTTGTCCGCGGTATCGGTGGACGACCACATATCCGGTAGGCAGTTCTGGGAGAGATGTCATGTCGACCCATAATTTTTCGTACTGTGCTACTGGGTACACATCTTCCTGGCCGTGTCCCCAGCGTTTTTTGACCTCTTTGATGGTGATATAAGTTGGCATTCGAGCGGCGATGGACCTGATTGCGGATGCCACCTTTTCTTGGTTGTTGAGGTCGTTCCGGGTTAGGCCAAACACAGCGAGGAGTTTATCAATGGTGATCCAGCACGTGTTAGTGTTGTAATAAGTAAGTTCGAATTCGATTTCTTCGCGTGGCAAAGCCAGCCCCTCGACTAGGCGTAGTTGTCCATTTACGCGGGCTAGTCCACCGCCCCGATCGTCGAGGCGTCGGGTAATTACCTCAAAAGTCATTGCTTTATTTGCCAAAATGTGGAAGCCGAGGATGGCTGGGTTGGCGTCTGTTCCCACGGTATCGATGTTATGGACCATTAGGTACTTAAGGTTTGGATAGGCCTGGAGCAATTTTAGGAGTACGCCGTTTCTAAGCATGTTAGGGATTTCGAACCAGTGACCGATTGGGTTTAAACATTGACTGGGTACGTTATCGGTGTAGTCGGACCCTTCACCTAAGTTTTGTGCCCAATTGATAAGGGCTTGTCGGAGACTCTCCCTAACCTTCTGCTGCTGTTCGTCGAGTAGTTGTTGAGGCATTTCCTCCCACATAAATTTGAGGTCGCGGACCATGGGGACCAGTCGGAGGCCTATAGACCGGCCAGGGGAGAGAAGTACTGGGCCTGTGTAACCGTAGTAATTGACGCGTGTTAGAAATTCTTCGATTGGGTTATGGGTTAAGTAGCTGGTAGTGATTACATGGGGGATAGGTGTCTGTGTTAGGGCGGCCAATCGTTTTGTTTTGGCTAGGTGAAGCTCGAGGAAAGTTCGATGTCGACCGGCGAGTTTACAGAATGGATGCAAAGCTTTTACCACGCCGGCTCCTTGGGTCCACCGACTGCCAATGCCACCCGCGAGAGTAACAACAGCAAGCTCACCATTAGCAATTGATTCCAGACCGCGTTGCTGGAAACTTTCGGGGATGTGATACCTTAGGTCGTGTACGTCGTCGGGACGTGCATCTTCAATTTTTGTGCTAATGGGGAGCCTATTTTGAACTAGTCCGATTCTTCCGGCACGTAAGTCGGCCCGTATTTGTTCATGTTGTAGATGGTCGAACCCGAGTTGTTGGAGTAATTGAGGGAGGGATTGTTTTTCCTGCGGTTCGGTTTCGAGTTTAGGAAAGAGGCGGTCGAAGAGCGCTTGAATGGTGTTGGTGAACTCGGGATGGGTTCGGCACGCGTTAGCAAACATATCTAATTCAATGCGTCTGTGTGAGCTTAGCCTAGTTTGGGAGCGTAGGATTTTAGGCACATGCAGGGTGTAGTATCCTTCTGGCATTAAGGCATGCTCACCTTCTCTGAGTTCGGCTATTGTGCCGTGTTCGTTGATTGAGAAGTCGTAGACGACAGGGTCCATTGCGAAAGGCATGGCATATTGCAACTCCCGTTTGGTCTGCATCATTATTTCGAGCATGGCTTCGAGGGCCCGCGGTTTTGCTGTTGGGGAGAAGATGAATCCCATACCACCACCGGATGCTCCGCCGAGCATCCAAAATCCCCAAAATTGATCACCAAACAGTTTTTGTGTCCGTTCGATTAAGAGTTCAGTGTAGTATGTGGTTGCCCATGGGATAATGGTCTGAATAGGTTGGAAGAAGTTGATTGTTGTTAATTTGCCAAGGCGGTGGATCTCTCCGTTTTTTTAGGGCTTCCATGATTTGGTCGAATATTTCAGCCATTTGAAGTCGCGCTTGCCATTCTCGCTCGCAACGGAGGAGATACTTTTCAGTGACCATTTCAAGGATGGGCCCGACGTTTTGAGCTAGGCCTCCGTGGACCAGGACGAGACTTTCTTGTAAACGTTTACGGGCTGCAGGTGGGATTTCCTCAGGGCCAAAAACTTTGTGTGTAGGAATCAATCTTCCTCTACTTACGCCGAATTCTGGGTCACCGGGTTTGGCGGGGATGCCGGTTATTAGTTTTATACCTGGCCAAAGACCGCCTGAATCTTGCCAACCGCCACCGGAACCGCTGAGCCATTCGCCCAGGAGTGCGCGAGCCAACACAAGACGTCGTTCGTCTTCAGAGAGTGGGCCAGTGAGGTGTTTAGCTTGGCTGGTGGCTCTCATGCAAACTGTAATGAGGGATGCTAATAGGGTTGTGGATACGGCTAGTCGGGAACCTTTTGGGATATTGTGCACACAGCTGACAAGTTCAAGTCCTAGGCCAGGTCCAATTATTTGTTCGAGGAGTTCTGATAGGTGTGTACCTGAACCTTCCAGGCCTGGGGGAACAATACCGGAGGCGATCAAAGCAGCTTTTAATAGACCCAGATAGTCCCTGGCAAAATCGAACACATCATTTACCGTATGTAGGTCAGCTGTGCAGCCTAAATCGACACTAGTTAATCGTATGATAGGTTCGTCAATTACCCGAAGCCAGGCTTCAACAGGTGGGGAAGGCGATTTATCACGGCCTATGACGCTGAGGTCGATCGAGACATTAAGGACGCGGGCACCTTCTGGAAAGTCCATTGCTAGGAAAAAAATGTCGCTCCATCCACTATGGCTCAGGTCCATGCGAACGGGTGTGCGTTCGCGGAGAATTGGGAAAAGCCCATTTTTAGGTTTTGCGAGCAATTCTTGTCGAATTCGGAGTGGATGGTCTTTGGGGTGTCCCGTGCGGAACATCCATTGGTTACCTGGGACTGTGCGTACGGTGCGTTTGACTTGATCGGCCAAGGTTTGGAATCCGAGGCGGTAGTAAGCAGCTGACAGGGCACTACAAAGACCGTCGTTAGGACCGTGGATTGATTGGACCCGTAGGAAGGCTTCAATAGCTTCTTCAAATCGTCTGTTCAGGAAGTGGATGTAGCCAGTGTATGGGATTTTGATTTTTTCTTGGTTACGGGTAGCTGGTTGAGATTCAAGTTTCTTTGGTAGGTGGAATTTGTGGATGGAGTATAAGAAAAACAGTGCCCGGACGCGGTGATATAAATTGTCCGTTTTGCGTCTAAACGCCTCGAGTTCTTCGCAGAAGGCAAGCAGTTCTTTTAGGGTGGCTCGTTGACAGATTGGATCTATAGCCTGGTCACGGATAGAAGGATTTTGGCTGGTAATGATGTCGATTAGTTTGTTGTGCATAGGTGCAAGGGGAGTATGGGGTCGTTACGATTTTTGGCGTAGGGCCAACATTTCAATTAAGCCAGTCAGAATTTCGTCTCGATCTTTTCCTTCGAGCGCAAAGGTTAATTGGGCGAACATTAGACCATATTTTGCCCCGATGTCGAATCGTCGTCCTCGGATTTCAAGTGCTAGGTATTGTTCTGACTCGGCCAGTTTTGCTAATGCTGGAGTTAGTAATATTTTTTCGTTAGGGTTGGTGGCTTTTATCATTTCCTCCAGATATGTAAAGATTGTATGTGGCAAAACGTGCATTCCGAAGTAACACAGGTAGTACCCTGCACGGAGTCCAGGGACAATGAGGTGTTGTTCAGCTTCAGTGGGTGTGGGCTTTTCTATGACACGCGTAACACGGTAAAGGTTAGTTCGGCCCTTAAATAGGTGGCCTCCGACGGCGCCGTAATAGGGGAGTTTACTTTCATGCGTAGCCTGGACGCCGGATACAGCACATTTTTCTTGCAGTGCGATTTCGACTAGTTGGCAAGCACATGGTTTGTCGCAGGTACTCAAGTACAGGTGATCACCCACAAGCAGCAGAAACATGTCAGAGTCTACAAAATCCTTGGCACAGTAGACAGCGTGTCCGTACCCCATAGGTTTAACTTGGGGGATAAACCTAATTCGGTCTCTATACATTGGGACAGCTGCTTGGAATGCTTGCTCGTCGCCAGGGAATACTACCACTGCGATTTCTTTGATACCTGCCTGGAGAACTTCTTCGACAATGATTTGTAGGGCGGTTTTTTGCACTCCGTCCCTGTCGATTAGGGTTTGCAGTGGTAAAGTTCTTTGAGTTGGACCAGCCGCAGTTATGACAGCTTTTGTCAGTTCCATACGCGAGATTTGTGGTCCGAGTATACGAATTGATTGATGAGGTAGCCAGAAATATTTGAGGCGCGCGATGGAAAGTATTTGGTTGAGTTAATTTGGCATTAAGTAGATCTGTTATTCTTCGTGTGTGGGGTGAGTGGCAAGGGGTTGAAGGTGGATTTACCATCCATTTCGTGAGGGAGAACGTAGGATTGCAGCTGGGAAATAGAGTAGCGGAACGGTGTTTGAAGTTAGAATGGTTAAGTCGATGAGCGTGGCGAAAAAAGAATTGGGCAGTTTTTGGTTTTGGGGTGGGTGGAGAATATTGGGACGTGAGGTTAGTGTAGTGTGTAATTGCAAGGTTAATCGGAATGTCGGATGATGTGTGTGGATGTAAATTTGTGTTTGGGCAAATGCTTAAGTAGCACAGTGGCTAATGCAGGTAGGACAAACAGTGCAACGAACATGCTGCTTAGGACACCAATGCTCATAATGAGTCCAAGCGATTTTATACCTTGGTGACCTGCGATGATAAGGCTTCCAAAGCCGAACACGGTCGTGAGATTGGAAACAACAATGGCCTTTCCAGTGCTTAGCGCTAGGAGGTTAGCATGATTTGCTTCTGAGATCCGGCTTACTGCTTGAATCCCGGTGGTCACGCCGATACCGATCATGAGAGGCAAGGTCATGATATTGGCCAAGTTAAATGCCTGGTTTGTAAGCCCCATCCAACCTAGCATCCAAATAAAACCTAAAAATGGCCGGGAGAAAGCATAAGAGTAGAAGTTTAGGATTGCGGAAATGGAGCCACGCTAAGATGAGGCCTGTAACGACTGCGTAAATAGCTGATTTCTCGTAACTGTGTTTCAGAAGTGCGGAGTACTCGTACAGTTGCACGGGGACACCTGTAATTATTGGATAATTTGAGTTTGTGGGGTCTAGGGTTTGGCGTAGCGCCGTAATAAAAGTGTGCTGCGCAGCACGGTCCCAAATGTTATCCCTGGGATAAACGCGGATAAGGATTCTGCCTGAACGGCTAATGAATTTGCTTTTTATGCTGGGTGGGAGAGAATCAATTGAGATTCGGGGTTCGCATGATTGGTTTGCTAAGAATTGGTAAAGGTCTGCTAGCTCCGAATACAACTCACGGTAGAAGTTATGGAGCCGTTGTGAAATTACTTCGGAATCCCCGCGGAGAATTGTGCGTCGCAGGACTGTAATTTTTTCCCTTAAGGGCCTCCAATGTTTTGAAAAGTTCAGGTTGGCCAAGAAGGTATTCCTTTATTGATCCTATATAACCTTGTAGGGACCAAAGGGTGCGGGTGATGTCATGTGGTGGGGGTGGTAGTGGATCTACTTGGCGGAATTCTATGGTTTTAGCCATGGCACAGATGTTTGAAATGCTGGGTAATTTTGGAGTAGGGTTGTCAATGAGCATCCCGGCGATGGATTCAATTTTTGCAACTGGAGGGAGGGACTTAATTTTTGACTCGAATTTTGCGGCGTCGGTCGCGTTACTTGCGATCACGACGCAAAACAGAATTGAGTTTGATCCGTGCTGGATAAGCTTCATTTCTGTTTTTACTGATGGTAGGTGGGGAGTTTTGGAGATTAAGTAAGTTGTAATCGAATCTAACCCGGGGGATAACTGGGATTATCGCAAATGTGATGCATGCAGCGAGGAACAACACAATAATGGGGTTTGGCGTGAGAATCCCATAAATTTTCTTTTTTAAGGTAAATTTCTGAGCTTGATACCAATCCAATCGATTTTGTCGGCCGGTTAGCAGTAGTACGGGTAGGAGGGTGATTATGGTAATCAACACAAGGATGATGCCCACTCCACAGATGAAGCCCATTTGTCTGATGCCGGAAAAGTCTGTAAGGCACATTGCAAGAAAAGCTCCGGACGTGGTAAAAGCGCCGATAACTATGTTGGGGGCAGTTTTTTTCATCGTAGTACTCAAAGCCTGGAGTGGGGGACGCATCCGATAAAGCTCTTCTTCGTATCTGGAAACGATATGGATGCCGAAATCGATTCCCAGGCCTATTAGAATGGGAAGAAAGGTCAGAGTAAGGATATTTAGGGAACCGACTGTTACGGTGGTAAATGCGAGTGTGTAGACTACCCCGAGGACTAGGCACAATATGACTTTGAGGGGTCTTCCTGTTTCCTTGTATGCGGTAATGAAAAGAGCACCGCACATAATTAGGGCTATAATGGAAGCGATAGTTGTATCTTTTCTTGCCTGGGACATTTCCTGAATTTCAAGAAGTGGCTGCCCTGTAAGTTCCGCGTTGACGCCGGGTATTTGACGTTGGGCTTCATTGATTAATTGGTGTATTCTTTCAGCTACCTGTTCGTAGTCTGTTCCATTTTTGGGTTTAACCAGCATTAGAAATATTCGGCCCTCTCCCAGAGTAAGGTATAAGTTTTTGATCCCTTCAGACGAAGGCCCGAAAAGGCTAGAAAAACCTGGGGTTATGGGAGGTAAGTTCCCCTCTGCAACAGATGTTGCGATTTCAATAATTTCCTCTAAAAAAGCTTATCAGGGATGTGAACAGAGCAGCGTTACCATCAAGTTCAGTAGCTCCATGCCGGAAAAACGTGTTTATAGTTTCGAAGAACGCGAGTAAGTTTGTGGAATTCGCGATTCTGGTTATGAATGGGTGTACTGAGGCGAGGGTGCTCTCCAATTGTCGGACTGTATCTATTGGGAGTAACAACAGTGCATTTTCGCCTAACAACTGAAAATCTCCGCGATAAATAGTATCGCAGAAAGGAGGGTGTGCTGCTTCGACCTTACGTCCTAGCAATTCGACGAAACGACGGTTTTTCTCTAAGTCATCGCTTTCGATAGCGACGACCAATTCGTCTTCGGCATTAAAATCGTGTTTATATTCGAGGAAGTTGCGGTGGTAGAGCTTGTCGGAGCCGACTAGGGAATCTCGGTCGGGGTTTAGTTTCAGGCCGAGCGTAATAATTGTGACGGAGATCCCTGTTAGGACGCAGTGGGCAACCAGGGTAAATGTGCTGTACCGGAGTGTGAACCGATAAACTGTGGATACTATCTGACAAATGTATCTAAAAAGAAGTCGATAGGCTGGTTTAAAGTTAAGGCTGTCCTCCTTGTGGTGCAATTCACATGGAGTAGGCTCAGGTTAAATGACGTTAATTATGGGAGTTCGGCATTGCAATATACCTCTTTCACGTCGTCGTGGTCGTCTAAAGCTTCGAGTAACTTATTGATCGACTGTGCGACATTTGGATCAGTCACGGGGACGGTTACGATTGGTACTTCTGTGATTTCAGCAGCCTCACATTTAATCCCTGCTGCTTCTATTGCTTTTGTGAACGTTTTCGAGTTTTGAGGGATCGGTTAAGATCTCGTATCCTTCTGGTTCAGACTTAAAATCTTCTGCACCTGCATCAAGGGCTATTTCCATCAATTTATCCTCATCGGCTGCGTCTCTTGAGACAATTATTTGTCCTTTCCTTTGAAATAGACGGCTGACTGCTCCCGGTGTTGCTATGGTTCCGCCGTTGCGGGTGACAATCGTGCGGATTTCGGCTGATGTTCTATTTCGGTTGTCAGTGGTGGCTTCCACAAGTATAGCCACGCCTTGTGGGGCAAACACTTCGTAGGTAACCTCCTCGAATGCTGTACCGCCTTCAGCCCCTGTGCCGCGTTTTATGGCGCGCTCTATATTCTCATGGGGCATATTCGCAGCCTTACATTTTAATAAGACCATTCGCAACCGCGGGTTGAATTCTGGGTCTGGTCCTCCAGCACGGACAGCTATAGTTATTTCTCGCGCGAGCTTGGAGAATAGCTTCCCGCGCTTAGCATCGACCACAGCTTTTATATGTTTAACTTTAGCCCATTTACTATGCCCAGCCATACCTGAATTAACATTTACACGTTTTTGTGGCGTTGTTCAATCTTGGATTCACGGCGGCGGAGCTTCCCTTCATGCTACCTTAAGTAAATCATGTGGGTGGCTATACAATGGATTAGCTCAAGTATTTTGCGTGGCTAGCATAAATGTTTATTATTGTGCAGGTTATGTACATACCCCGCTTGAAAATGGTAGTAGGATTAGAAAGAGCTTTGGTCAATAGGGCATATTCATCGGAAATTAAGGCTGGATGACCTGTTGCTAAGTACAAGCGGTTCTGAGGTAGGGTCCGTGCTGAGAATGGAAGTTTGGTAAAAGTGTTTACAAATGGATGCATCGGGTACGTAAGTGGCCCATAACCTTATGAAAAGTTAGCTTTCAATACAGGCTTTCATTGGAGTTGTGTCTGGAGATGATTAATACCGTTGGGAATGGGTTAAGATCAGGTTTTTGGGTATTTGGGATGCGATGGGGGGAACGGGGGCTAATACCGGGAGTGTGGAAATTGGTTTATTTCGAGCCCACTAGGTTGGATCAGGTGCCTTTTAAAAATCTGGCTGATCGATGCGGACGTAACGTTTTCCTGGGAGCTGTCGTACTAGCCGTTTCATTTCGAGGCTGAAAAGGACTACATTGACTGTAGATGGTGGAAGACCGCTCCGCTGAATTATTTCGTCGATATATGCTTCGGTGTTACCGATTGCTTGGTAAACTGCTTCTTCATGTTCGGACAGAGTAATTGTGAGTTGGTAGGGGGGTGGAGTGTTGGAGGGGGCTGAGAGATTGCGTTGAGGAAAGAGGTATTCGAACTCTGACAGAATATCTTCTGCGGATTCGCATAGTTTAGCTCCTTCTTTGATAAGGTAGTGGCAACCTTTACTTTTGGGAGAGTCGATTCTCCCTGGTATGGCGAAGACTTGCCTGCCGTACTGGGTGGCGAAATTAGCAGTAATCAGTGCACCGCTATTCATGTTAGCCTCTACTACAACTGTGCCAAGTGTCATTCCAGCTACAATGCGATTGCGGATTGGGAAGGATTGTTTGTCTGGGATGCGATTAAATGGGAATTGCGTAATTATAGCGCCGTTTTTTGTGATTTGGTCAAACAGATCGGCATTTTCGGGTGGCACAACGATGTTTATGCCTGTACCGAGGACAGCGATAGTTCTGCCTTTGGCAGCGAGGGCACCTGTATGAGCGGCGGTGTCAATGCCGCGAGCTCCACCGCTTACCACCGTTATACCGGCATATGCTAGTTGATAAGCCAGTTTGCGTGCGGTTTCTAGTCCGTAGTGGGTTGGTTGTCGAGTTCCGACAATCGCGATTGCATTCCGGTCCCGGTCGCATAGGGTCCCGTTGACGTAGAGCACGATTGGCGGGTCGTATATTTGTTCTAGGAGGGGTGGGTATTCGGGGTCACCCCTAATAATGACTTTACAACCGAATTCTTTTATGCGTTTTAGTTCGCCGTCGAGGTCAATTGTATTACGCCAGTTATAGATCGACTGGGCAATTTCTGGTCCGATGCCTGGGACTTTTAGGAGTTGTTGTGGCGAAGCGTTTAGGATGCTTACGGGATCTCCGAAGGCTTCAAGTAAGCGTCGGAGTCTGACCGGCCCGATATGGTCGATCATATTCAGCGCTATTAACGCTTCTCGGGCATCCATTTTATCCTACGACGATCAAGTTAATAGATTCGGGCAGATTTCCAGCGACTTTCGTGACTACGTCGCCTTTAAGTAGTTTTACAAGGGCTGCTCGTTTGCTCCCGCCCAGGATTACGGTATCGACGCCAAAGGTTGCTGCTATGTCGACAATTGTGTCTGCTGGGGAGTCACTTATTCCATAGAGCGGCATGACTTTAATGCCTTCTGCTTCATTGAGAAGTCGCTCGAAAAGGGCTTTTGCTTCGGGGTCTTGGCGCCAGTCTGAACTGAGGTCGGCATGGACTTGGACTTCGCGTACATATAGGACTAGAAGTGTGGCGTTTTGAAGGCGGGCCTGTTCCAGGGCAAACTTAAGCGCGGGGGTCCATCCTCTTGCTGCGACCAATATTTTCTCGCCTAGGAATTTTTCTCCTCTATGGGAATTAGTGTAAAAGCTTGGTTGTGGCAGAGCTATTTCTGGCGGAGCCTGGAGATGGCGTTTGGTGATTTCCCTGAGTATAAGGCCGCAGCCCACAACCGCAGTCACGAATATAAGAGCCCCAAGTTTTGTTATGGCTATGGTAATCCAGATGAGCCCCAGTATTGCAGCGGAGGCCTTCATAATAGTGCGTTGGGTGTTCGTGAGGGGAAGTCCTTTCCCGAATGCGCATGAACCGATATCGATAATAATTGCCCCCACGACGCCTATTGCATACAAGTGCGCGAGCGTTTCAACAGAATCGCCTATATCAAGCACTATCACTGGGATTATTGTGGCTGCTATTAGGGGAACCCATGGTACGCCATACCTATTTAGTTGTGTAAATGTCCATGGCAGTTCGCCGTCCCGCGCCATTACATATAGTACAGAGACCATGCCACTAATCGCAGTATTTACAGCAGAAAGAAGCAACAGCCCGAAACAGACGCCTACTATATTCCCAAACCATGGTGCTACGAATGTTTCTCCCATGTATCTGAGCAAATCTTCTTTGTGGTTAGGAAGTTCGGATTCGGGCAATTGCAAGCACATCGCAAGTACGCTCAGGAAAGCCGTTCCTAAGACAACCTCTATCATTACAACACCTACTGACTTTTTAGCGGTGATGCGTACCGAAGGCTTATCGGGGGTGGAGTCAGGGTCTAACTTCATCACGCCCGTATGGCTTGCGGCAGACTCCACCCCAGAAAGTGCGAGGATCATCCCGCAAAAAAGCACCCAGTTATGCAACAAGCTACCTTCTGGCCAACGGCCGTGGAAATCTTTTAGGTGGGGGATACCAGCAACGATTAATATGAGCACTATTAAGACGACTGGGCCTGCGAGCCAAATGGCTAAGCTTCCTGTGTGTTTGGGCCCAAAAAAATTAAGTGTCCCAATCATAAATAAGGCCAAAATTGCCCATTTTTTTGCTTCGTAATGGTCGAATCCAAAATAATGGAAGGCATCGAGGCAACTTAAAGAAACAGTTACGATAAAGTCTGCCAGTAAGAGTAACCCACCAATGACAGCCAGGCGTGGTGAATGTAGTTTTGCAGCCGTATACACGCCGCCACCTGTGGCAAAGCATTTGCATACCCAGATGTAGTTAATACCGATGAGACAGGTAATTACAGAAACAGCTAATAAGTGGGTAAGGGCTGCGTAGCCCGCGAAGAACAGTCCCAACCCGATTACATACGCTTTGCTAGTGCCCCAATCGCCATATAGCAAGGCAGCAGCCCGCACCCATCCGACGTTGCGTGGACGTCCAATAGTTTTTATGCCGTGTTCCATTTGTGAGGGCAATCCACCCTAGGATTTCAAAAATATCGGCGGCTCTCTTTTTGTCAGATTCTTAATCCCCCGTCAATAATCAATGGGATATTTTATGGAAGGAGAGGGGCGGTTGTGAGGTCCTGGTTGGTATTTTTATCCCCAATATAGCAAATTGGCCGACTACTACGGCCTGGAGTTTTTAAGTTTTGGGCCAAGGAATAAGCGTTGCATATTAATGATGTGTGTTTCAACCTAAATGTGGAAATGCCAGCGGTGGATTTAATTCCAGTTATGGATCCGCCCCCAGGTGAGCGGTTTGTGAGGTACGTGGGGGATAGGATTCGGTTTGTCTTGCGTGATTTAAAGGGGAGGGTTTTGCCAGATGGATGGGAGGGCCGCTTGCGAACCACGATAGGTCGGGCCACACAGCTGCGGAAAGAAATAATTATGGCGCACTCTAGAGGGGTTTCACCTGGAGGAATTGCATGGCGCGATATCCCTATGCGCCGACATGCCGACCACTGGGAAGTCGAACTTTGGTTGACGGAACCAGGGTTTTTCAAAGCCAAGGCTTATGTGATTGACCCCCGGGGCTGGCAGCATTGGCCTGAGGGTCCTGATGTTGGAATCTCAGTCCATCCAAATGAATATCGTACGGCAAATACCATTTACTGTGCGTTTCCGAGACTTTTCGGGCCTAAAAAACATTTAATGTTTGCAAAACCTGACCCTTTGGGTAAGCAGATCGACGAATTAGAGAAACACGGGTACACAGTTATCCCGCCTTCGGGTAAGCTCAGGGAGCTTAAGGCTTATCTCGGGCACATAATCACGACGCTAGGTTGTCGTATCTTACATCTTTTACCAATTACCCCAACGCCCACCACTTACGCACGGTTTGGTCGCTTTGGAAGTCCATATGCTAGTATTGACTTAATCGGGATAGACCCGTCTTTGATTGAATTTGATCGGCGGACTACGGGAGTAGAACAGTTCATGGAATTAGCTGGGGAGGTTCACGCTCGAGGGGGTCGTTTGTTCCTTGATTTGGCGATAAACCACACTGGGTGGGAAGCGACTTTGATGCGGGATCACCCCGAATGGTTTCAAAGAACTTCCGACGGAACGTTTATTAGTCCGGGTGCATGGGGGGTAATTTGGGAAGACCTCGTTGAGTTAAAGCACGACAATGTTGCGCTTTGGGATGAGTTGGTGGAGGTATTTTTGACGTGGTGTCGGCGAGGAGTAGATGGTTTTCGTTGTGATGCGGGTTATAAAGTGCCTGTAAACGCTTGGCAGTACATTATTGCGTGTGTCCAAGAGGAATTTCCTAACACAGTGTTTCTTTTGGAAGGTTTAGGGGGGCCTTGGGAAACTACGGAGCTCTTGCTAACTGAAGGAGGAATGCAATGGGCGTATTCGGAGCTTTTTCAAAATTATTCAGGTCCCCAAGTAGCTTGGTATTTGGATTACGCCCTGCGACAGAGTCAGCGAGTGGGTGTTTACGTCCATTATGCAGAGACGCACGATAATAATCGATTGGCTCTCGGTGGGAAACAATGGTCTCTGTTACGGACAAGGTTGTGCGGACTTACCAGTGTAGGTGGCGCGTTTGGTTTTACGTGTGGCGTGGAGTGGCTCGCTAAAGAAAAAATAGACGTGCATGATATTACGGGTTTAGCATGGGGGAATCCTGATAATATCGTTGCCGAGCTAGCTGCTTTGAATAGACTGTTATCCGAGCATCCATGCTTTTTTGATGGCGCTGAGTTGGTACGTTTAAGTCCTCATGATTCACCGGTCTACATTTTGCGTCGTGTGTCCGCTGATCGACAGCATTGTGTATTGGTAGTGGTAAATACTGATGTGGATCATGAACACACCATTACATTGGACCAGGAAAAAATAAGAGAGGGATGGTTACCCAATGTGGAACTTTTAGGACAGCCGCTGCCTCCCTTCAAAGTAGATGGGGGTCGTATCGTTATTACAGTTCCACCAGGATGGGCTGGGTGTTTATCCAATCAGCCATTGTCCAACATTTCATGTGGGGATGAATATAGACGTAAAAGAGCGGTCTCGGCTTGGGCATTAAGCTGTGCTGCTTCGATATTTGGGCCAGAGAATGTCCACGTTGATAATCCCTTTGCCATATGTGATTTGGTGGACCATCAACCTGCAGCGTTCCTATCAGCGTTAACGGCACTTAAAGGGCCGGTGGATTTAGGTGCGCTGGAAAACATAATGGAGAAATTCCGGTCATTAGAAAGTTATCCATCTGTGGTTGTTTGGCAGGTTAGAGATACCAACCGTGTTTTGATGGTCCCAGTTGGGTTTTGGCTAATGATCGAGGATATAATGCCATTCCGGGTCACTTTGGACTCTACGGCCTTTGAGCATCCCATACACTTGGAGTCGGTTAGAACGCGTGCTGGATTTATCTGTAGTGTTGTTGCTCCTGGAGTACCCGCAAGGTATTCGGGGTTTTGTTGGAACGGTATGAAAGCGATGTGAAGAAAATGGAAGCTGAGGTTTTAGTTGTGGATCCTGGACTGGNTTTGCCTACTGTGTACACCAAGTTAGATCCAGATTCATTAGTGCTGCTCACGAACGGACGGGGTGGAATGTCGAGAATGCGCGTGGATTTGGGTAGAGTACTCTCAAAATATGATTGTGTGCTGGGCGCAAACTTTTCTGGGTTGTACCCTACGGACCCACATATTTTTTGTAGTCGTTTACGTGCTTGGGTTAATGCGGATGGTTTCTTAAGTCAACTGAGCATTCACAATTTAATAGATTTCAGGCCAGGCCCGCCTGCTGTTTGGCATTTTATTGCGAATGCAGGCGATGGTCGGAGAGTCGGGGTCCAATTAATTGCAAGCATGATTCCGGAAACGAACACAGTGGTTTTTCGGTTTGAACGGGAAAACGAACCTACTGGACCCGGGGCGCTTCCTCCACAAGCAGACGTCCGGTTGACTGTGAGGTTGGATTTAGAAGATCGTAATTTTCATTTTGAAACGCATTGGTCTGCTGAGCTAGATGAACGCTTCAGAGCTGCTGTAAAGCCCCTGTTTGATCGTCCAGGCTTCGTTTTCGAGCCAGGGCCAGGCCGGTCTTTCCGAGCCTGGTCTTCTTCCGGAATTTATCATCCTCAGCCAGAATGGTCGCATGTTACCTATCCAGTGGAAGCAGAACGCGGGTTGATAGCTGATGGTGACGTTTTTAGTCCGGGCTGGTTTGAATTACCGCTAATGAAAGGAGAAAAAGTAACATTGGTTCTGACGTGTGATCCGGGGGATCCATCAATAAAGGAGGTTGAACGGGTATTGCATTTTGGCGAAGCTACCCAGTCTCCTCGCTCGGAAGAAGAGGTTCTTAAGAACAACATGAACGCATACATTGTTCGGCGCGGGACTGGTCGTTCTGTGATTGCTGGGTATCCGTGGTTTTTAGATTGGGGCAGGGACGCTTTAATTTTTGCGAGGGGCTTGATTGCGGCGGGTCGTGTGGAGACCGCTAAGGAGATAGTAATGACATTTGCTCAATATGAGTACAAGGGTACACTTCCTAACAATTTTGCAGGGGAGCAACCGGGGAATCGTGACACTTCAGATGCCCCATTGTGGTTAGGTGTTGTTTGTGAAGAGTTGTACGCCAAATTAGGAGAGAATTTCCTTTANGCTCAGGTGTCTGATACAGGACGGACGGTTTTAGATGTACTTGTGAGTATCGTTGAGAACTACCTTCGTGGAACGCCAAACGGAATTCATGTGGATCCTGAATCGGGTCTGGTTTGGAGCCCAGGACATTTTACGTGGATGGATACGAATTACCCAGCGTGTACTCCGCGGGAGGGATATCCGATCGAAATTCAGGCGTTGTGGATAAAGCTATTGCAATTTTTAGGTAGGTTGCCGATGCTTAAAGGGAGTGCAACCGTTAATTGGGCTCAATTGGCTAGCCGCGCTATTGCATCATTTGAAAGATTATTTTGGCTTGAGGATACAGGTTGGTATGCCGATGTCCTTGTTGCAAGACCTGGCCAAAAGGCCTCTGAGGCTCTTCCAGATGACGCGCTAAGACCGAATTTTCTAATACCGATTTCATTAGGTGTTGCATATGGGTCGCGAGCTAAAAAAGCAATATTAGCTGCCCACGACTATTTGCTTATACCCGGTGCATTAAGATCTTTGGCGCCAATAAGACTTCGAAGACCTCTAGAGATACGAGGGGTAGACGGGGCTTTGGTGGGCGACCCCTATTTCCCTTACAGGGGACGATATGAGGGACCAGAAGACACATGCCGCAAACCAGCGTATCACAATGGGACTGGGTGGTGTTGGCTCCTACCGGTGTTTTGTGAATGTTTGGTGAAACTTTGGCCTAATGACAAAATCTCACAGCATGCTGCGAGATGTTATTTGGCTAGTGTAGAGATTTTTTTGCGTGAGGGATGCTTGGGACACATACCTGAAATTTGCGATGGGGATGCCCCTCATCAAGCCCGGGGTTGTGATGCACAGGCGTGGAGTATTAGTGAACTTGTTCGAGTCTGGAACATTCTCCATGAGTAATATTTGAGCGCTAGTACCTTTTATGTGGGCAAGAAGTTAAGTACTGGTCATTCCAAATGCACTATCCCATGTCTGATTGCGTAAATAACAGCGCTGACGCGATCGTGTACGCCCAATTTAAGAAAGAGGTTTTGAAGGTGGGTTTTAACAGTGGCTTCGGAGATTCCTAGGGCATTTGCGATTTCTTTGTTTTGTATTTGCCTTTTGTCAAGCAATTGTAGAGTTTCTATTTCCCGTTGGCTTAGGCTATCACGTTCCCTCCGTTTCTGGAGTTTTTCGGCGATATTTACAGGCAGAGATTGAATCCCTGCATATACGTCGCGGATCATTGTAACTATGCCTTCTTTCGGGGTGTCTTTTATTAGGTAAGATTTCGCTCCTGCTTGTAGTGCTCGGTATATGTCTTCGTCTGTATCATACGTTGTTAAGACGATAATTTTACTTTCAGGGAACTCTTTTTTGGTAGGATCATAATGGCTTCCACGCCGCTCATTCCCGGTAAGCGTAGGTCCATAAGTACTATGTCTGGCTTTGTTCGACGATATACCTCGATGGCTTCTGGTCCTGAACCTGCTTCGCCCACCAACGTCATATCTGGTTGGGTTTCAATAAGCGTGGCGATCCCTAACCGGAACGCGGGGTGGTCATCCACGACTAGTACCTTAATATGCTTTTTGCTGGGCATATCTCAGATGGATAATAATGCGTCAGAGTTTGTTATAAATGGGGTTGGAAGCGTAACCCTAATACGTGTTCCTTTACCTGGTGCGCTATCGACCTCAAACTTACCATTTAGTTGAATAGTGCGGTCGCGCATGCCGCGAAGTCCAAAACCGCTAGTAGAACGGGTAGTGGTATTGGGATTGAACCCATGACCATCGTCTTCTATTGTCAATATGATTGTGCGGGGTTCGTATTCGAGTGTGACTTTAATTTGGGAAGGGTGTGCATGTTTGACGGCATTTGTGATGGCTTCTTGGGCAATTCGGAGCAATGTGTTTTCCAAAATCGGGGGCAGTCGTCTTTGATTTCCGGAGAGGGTGAACTCAGGTGTGATAGTTGTGGCGGTAGTCATTTGTTCCAATATCCCTTGGATGGCAGTTGGTAGGTCGCTTTGTTCTAGGACCTGTGCCCGCATATTCCAAACAGCATTCCTAGCATCGGCTGTAGCCATTCGAGCTAACTCGTATGCCAGTTGCAAGTGTTTTGCAGCCCGTTCACTTAGTCGTCCTATTTCATCTCTTACGAGGTCCAAGTTTAGAACGATGGCGTTTAGGCCTTGGGCCAGAATGTCGTGTAATTCGCGTGCTATGCGGTCCCGCTCATTAAGAACCGCAATGAACTGTGCTTCTGTCATGGCACGGTTAAGTAACTGTTCCCGGAGCCGGATTCGGGATCGAGTCCAAATAACTGCCACCGTGGTCAGGGAGAGTAAGGTGATTAGTCCAAGGATCCACATAATTCGTTTTTGGGTTAGGAATGGGGGTGGTTGGATAATAACTAAGTCGGTGGGGGATCGCATAATAATTTGGAAGGATTGGGGACGCCATAACCCAGTGAGGGTAGGGATAGGGTCGCCTGTTACGTTGCAAATGCCAGTTATTTGCACACGACTTCCAGGCTGCCATGATCGCGGTACGACCGTAAGGTTTGTATTGACCAGAATTGCTCTGAAAAACTGGTCACCTGATTTTAACCCTACGGCAATACCATCCCGGGTAAGTTGCAGATCGGTTATCGTAGCTTCAAGCGTGATTAAATCTGCATCGTAGTCAAAGGCTTCTGCAGCGGACTGTAGATATTGGGGTTGGAGCACCACGTTTGAACCTGTAATCCGGAAGACTGCATCTTGTAGTGCTGGGCTATATTCACCATTTTTGGGGAAACCGAGCACACTTACAATTTGCCCAAGAGCAAGGGGTTGGGTCGACATGGGTGTCAGGATTCGAAGTCCTCTAGTATTGTCTCTGATCCAAAACTCATGGGGTTGAATACATGTTACAATTCCCGTGACATGGACCATGTGTCCATAAGAGCCGCCTGCTGCGAATTGAAGTAATAAATTGATCGGTTGGATAGGAAGCAAATAAGGATCTTCAGGCGCGGGCTCTATGATTTCCAGTGAAACTTCAGGTGGTACGGAAAGCACAGGATTAATTACTTGGCGGAACTTATTAACCTTATAGTAGCAGACTCCCTTTACCTTAATTTTTGCGCCGATTAATGGTTCCTTTACAAATGCGGTGTTAAGTCTTACGGTTAATCGTCCTCCGCCGGTGGCTATCTCTAGTTGGCATGTATTAGTGTTAAGGGGATTAGGCCCATGTGTGCGCACGATTCCACTTACCTGGATCCATTGTGCATCTACCTTGCCGCTTATGATTTCATCAAATGTAACCGCAATGGGTTCGGGCAGATTTGTTTTACCTAATACAGTCAAGGATTGTTGGATTATAAAAGGGGCAAACTCCCCGGGGTCGGTAATGCCTGTAACCTCCACAAGGTCACCTTGTTTTAGTTTAGCAACCACTTCTGGTGGACCTTGGATGTACACGCCTGCGGTTCCGTCGTGGATAGCATACCCGTCGCTGCCTATCTCGGCGATTCCTAATACGACGCCGATAAGTCGAACTGGGTGGTGTTGAGCAGCCTCTTCGGGAGAAAGGTTCCGTATACTTGCAGCATTCGTTAGCAAGTAGGGTTCGCTGGGGAGAGCAAGGGCGAGTTGGCTTTCACAGGCAGTTACGAGAGCCAGTAAAAACAGCAACGGTATCTGTGCACGCCACAGCATCACAAAGAGTCGAATACCAAACAAGGAAAGAAAAAGAAAGCTATTTAGGTTGGGACGACTCAGCTGAATGGTGGAGTTGACGTGCCGGGTTTAGTGGGTTTAGTTATTCTTGTGATGAGACGCGAAATCCGGTTAAGCGGTGACTATCGAAGGTCAGGGTTCACGCTTATTGAACTATTGGTGGTGATTTCAATCATAGCGATTTTAGCAGCTCTACTGATGCCCGCGTTAACTGCTGCTAAGGACAAAGCTCGGCGTGCTCGGTGCGCTTCTAACATGCGACAGATCTATATAGGTGTGATTGCCTACGCCAACGAATACGATGATCGTGTTATTCAGGCCCGTTTTGACGGCCAATATTTTGTGCAGAACTGTTTGAATCCGCCCGAGCGCCAGGCAGCGATGATGGCCGGATTGCCTGTACAACCAAATGTTCCCAGTGTGTGGGCATGTCCAGGCATGCCGTCGGTGCCAGTGTATGAAGCCGCCTTTAATCAGTGGGTTATTGGTTACCAGTACTTTGGAGGGGTGACCAATTGGCATAATCCAAGCGGGGATTATGCGAAACCCCCAAGCCCGGTTAAGGTAGGCCAATCTAAACCACATTGGGTTTTAGCGGCTGACCCAATGATGAAAATTAATGGTGCATGGGGTGGGTTGGAGCCTGGACGGGAGTTTGTTTATTTAGGTATGCCTCAGCATCGGTCGGGATCTTCAAAGATCCCGATAGGTGGTAATCACTTGACAATGGATGGATCCGTTCGGTTCGTGAAGTTTAAAGATTGTTATTTCTTGCACAGTTGGCGGCTAAATGATCGGGTTGCTTATTTCTATCAAGATCCAAAGGACATGCCTGCGAAACTTGTTCAGGCGCTTCCCTCATTGGCTGCCAAACCGTGATTTTGGGTTTAGGGGCTTTGTTTCCAATGTGCTAAAAAAAGCCAATGCGCATGGTNTGAGTGTCATTTCCTTTGTGTGAAGGCAAAAAAGCCCGAAGTTAAAAGGGGTTTTATATGAAGACTTGTTTTAGTGGTGGGCTCATTNTTGNAGCNTGTTTGATGGNGGGATTANCCTCAGCGAANGGGCAGGAATTAATTATCACGAATGGGCTTAGGATTATTTCAGGGCTTACAAATGTATCGGTTCTCTTGACTGGAAAATGCGAGTTGAGAATTACGGGGTCGAGCAACCCCATTCCAGGTTGTACAATAA